>OGFZ01001118.1_pt1 | contig 12486 bp, 8 predicted proteins | sample 1571081 | NCBI WGS metagenome assembly OGFZ01 (sample SAMEA2582039, study PRJEB24529) | metagenome | biome: Human gut stool | place: China | collected 2011
GTACTGTGATTGTCCGTATGATGGAGAAATCTGCAAGCATGTCGTGGCAGCACTTTTGGCAATCTGTGATAATAATAAACGGGTGAGACGTAGTGCATTTTCAAAAATGAGAATAGTTACAAAGGAAGAAGAGGTTGTACAACCCGATGTGGACATCAAACAATTGCTGTCATTCATTAATCCGCAGGAACTTTCTAAATTTATCAGTGAGTATGCCTCAATGAATTCGGAATTTAAAATGGCGCTTTTGAATTATTTTAATAGTTAAGGAATGGTCTCCGGTACCAAAGACTTGTGTATATCAACTTAATTATAAGTTTTTCTGTATCTCTGTTGTTTGGAGATAGCAAAGTTCGTACCTTTGTAAGGTTATCAAATAAGCTTGATTATGAAAAAGTCTATAAAACGTTTACCCAAATGTACACAGGAAGAATTGACAGTCTTGCTGGATTTAGTGTGTAAAAGCATCGGGAATTGTCAGATGGTTATCCTGTTCGGAAGTTATGCAAGGGGAAACTATGTTTTATGGGACAGTAATATAGAATTTGGTGTTCGTACTTCCTATCAGAGTGATTACGATATTCTTGTCGTCGTGACCGGACAGATTAAATATGTGGAAAGAAAATTGCACCGTATTACGAATCAATATCATGATTTGTTTGCTGGTCGTCGTCATGCTTTTCCACAATTTGTTGTAGAACATATTAATACCGTAAACCGTAATCTGGAAGTCAGCCAGTATTTCTTTACAGATATAGTAAAGGAGGGTGTTATGCTTTATAATAGTGGCAAACACGAATTGGCTAAACCACGGAAGTTGAGTTTTAAAGAGATTCGGGATATTGCACAAAAAGAATTTGATGAATTATATCCATACGCTTGTGGGCTTTTGGAAGGAGTGAATAAATTTTATTTGCCTGAAAAACAAAATAAAATTTCTGCGTTTTTGCTTCATCAGACATGTGAGAAACTTTATAATTGTATTCTGATGGTCTTTACGAACTATCGTCCGAAGAGTCATAAAATCAAAGAATTTGGTGGGATGGTAAAGCGTTTTTCTATGGAATTAACTACTGTCTTTCCTCAAAATACGGATACAGAGAAAGAATGTTTTGATTTATTATGTCGTTCTTACATTGAAGCTCGCTATAACAAAGATTTCAGTATCTCACAAGAACAACTGGAATATCTTATTTCCCGTGTAGATATTCTGCGAGATGTTACTGAACGCTTGTGTAAGGAGAAAATTGCGGAATATGATATGATGATGCAATAATTGGTATATTTTATGGGGATGTTCCTAAAATATTAAGGTAACTCGGCCGATGCGCGCTGTGATGCAAGCTGTGAACTTTGTGCCATTTGTCGTATTATTTAATTGGTAGTCCAATAAAGACTACACTTTTTCTACCGAACTTTTAGTATAAAATCACATTTTTCCTACCGAATATTTAATATTATGATATAATGGCGGAATAATTGTTCCTAGTGAAATAAGGAGGTGTCGCATTTATAACTTGAACTCAGGATTCGCTCTCTATGAAATGAAAAACAAAATATATCTGTCATCTGTCACAGATTATAATCTAACTTGCAGAGTATAAGTACTTAATGCTGTGACAGCACATGGTGACAGCAGTGTGATAGTAATAATGCTGTCACTCCCCAAAAATAAAGAAAAAATCAAAGATACTGTTCGAAAATGAATAGTATTAGCCATAAATGGATAAGTCGTTCATTTTATTACCCCCGTACTTATGAATTGTGTCCTACTTTGAAGCCAACAGTTTCAAGGTGCGAAACTGTTGGTTCTGCGGTTTGAAACTTTAGTTTCATACGCTTGAAACTCTAGTTCCAATTACTTGAAACCATTGGTTTCTTACCGATGAAACTAGAGTTTCTCCTAGCTGAAACTTTAGTTCAAAGCAGAGAAAACTAACTTGAACCGTAATTGAGTGATAACAATCCCGTATCTCTCGGCTAAATAGGCACTTGATATATCAATAATTTTCTATATTAAAATCTTGTTTTTCTTGTCAGTCCCGAATAATATGAGTAATTTAGCAGTCTCAACGATCACAAAGACGCTGACAAAACAAATTATTATCAAATTAATGAAAATTACTCAATTTCGTAAGAACGAAGATACGATAGCGCTTAGCGTAATGGATCTAGATATACTGGTAAATAAGATAAAGACAGAAATAAAATCCCGTCCTGTTTCTACATTCAGAGAGCATCTGCGACATATCCTTCCCGATGAACGGTGTATGTTTGCCAATAAACTTCCCCAAATAATTCCCGCTGCCGAATTCCGAAAAGTAAACGGTCAGAAACAGATGAAAAGCTACAACGGCATTGTAGAACTGACCATCGGCCCCTTGTCCAATAAGTCGGAAATAGCATTAGTGAAACAAAAAGCCAGTGAGCAACCACAAACCCGTTGTGTTTTTATGGGTTCAAGTGGTAAAACGGTGAAAATATGGACTACCTTCACCCGACCGGACAACTCGCTTCCCAAAACACGGGAAGAAGCGGAACTATTCCACGCCCATGCTTATCGACTGGCTGTGAAATGTTATCAGCCCCAAATCCCATTCGATATACTTCCCAAAGAACCGACTCTGGAACAATATTCGCGATTATCCCACGATCCGGACATCATATATCGTCCGAATTCAGTCCAATTTTATCTCTCTCAACCATCATCAATGCCCGAAGAAACCACTTTCCGTGAAGCGGTTCAGGCGGAGAAATCTCCATTGACCCGTGCCGTACCGGGATATGATGCGGAAAATGCCTTCCTGATGCTTTTCGAAGCCGCTTTTCGGAAAGCTTATGCCGATCTTCGGGAAGCGGGGCTCGAATTGAGCGAAGACACATGGCATCCTTTAGTTGTCCAACTGGCTAAAAACTGTTTTGCTTCGGGACTTCCGCAAGAAGAAGTCGTGAGACGTACTGTTTTCCACTTCTATATGTATAGACAGGAAGAACTTATCCGACAAATGATTGGTAATATATATACCGAGTGCAAAGGTTTCGGCAAGAATATCAGCCTAAGCAAAGAGCAGCAACTCGCCTTGCAGACTGAAGAATTCATGAAACGCCGCTATGAATTCCGCCATAATACCCAAATTGGTGAGGTAGAATATCGTGAAAGGCTTTCTTTCCGTTTCCGCTTCAATCCTCTCGACAAACGTGCGCTGAACAGCATTGCTTTGGATGCACAAATGGAAGGTATCCCGTTGTGGGATAGGGATATTAGTCGTTATATTTACTCCAATCGCGTGCCTGTATTCAACCCGTTGGAAGATTTTCTCTACCGGCTTTCTGCATGGGACGGTAAAGACCGTATCCGTGCATTGGCAGCCACTGTCCCTTGTAAGAATCCGTATTGGATGGATTTGTTCCACCGTTGGTTCCTCAATATGGTTTCTCATTGGAAAGGAAGCAATAAAAAGTATGCAAACAGTGTTTCGCCCTTACTTGTCGGACCGCAAGGAACACGTAAATCCACCTTTTGCCGGAGCATAATGCCTCCTTCCGAGCGTTCCTACTATACTGACAGCATTGATTTCTCCCGAAAGAAAGATGCCGAACTTTACCTCAATCGTTTTGCGCTTATCAATATCGATGAATTTGACCAGGTGAGTTCGACACAACAAGGCTTTCTGAAACATATTCTGCAAAAGCCTGTACTGAATGTGAAGAAACCTCATGGCAGTGCCGTGCTTGAAATGCGTCGGTACGCCTCATTCATAGCTACAAGTAACCAGAAAGACTTGTTGACTGACCCTTCCGGCAGCCGTCGTTTTATTTGCATCGAAGTGACCGGAGTGATTGACACCAACCGTCCGATAGACTATGAGCAGCTTTACGCACAAGCTATGTACGAATTGGAACATGGCGAACGTTACTGGTTCGACCAGGAGGAAGAAAAGATCATGGTGGAAAACAACCGTGAATTTGAACAAGTCCCACCGGAAGAGCAACTTTTCTTCCGTTATTTCCGTGCCGCACAGCCTGAAGAAGGGGAGTGGTTGTCTCCAGCGGAGATTATGGAAGATATTCAAAAAGGCAGTTCAATCCCGATGTCTGTCAAGAGGGTTAATTCCTTCGGAAGAATACTGAAAAAGCAAGAAATACCTTCCAAACATACGCGTAGCGGTACTCTTTATCATGTCGTAAGACTAATAACCAGGTGACGGCAAAAATGCCATCACCCTGCTGTCACCTCTTGCTGTCACAGTCTTATCGGTTCATTACTAAACTATTAACTCCTAAACTGTGACAGATGACAGCAACTTACCAAATATATTCTTCTGTGTAGCGTTGGTAAGTTGGTTCTTCTTTTATCCCTTTATTGCGGAATAGTTGTCTGATGTAGGCTTGGTCTTTAGGCATAAGCCCCCGTTCTCCACGATAGAATCGATAATATCCCGTTTTTCCATAGTGCCCCACCATTTGTATTCTGATACTGACCGCATCTTCATAAGGGATTCTGTCGAGCAACCGTTTTAGTCCCCACGCCACATGAACTTTGACAGCAGTCTTGAAACATTCGCATTGGTTTCCATCCGCAGGATAACGTGCCGGATTAACGATGGAGATATAAAGATAGTCGGCTATTTTATCTTGCGTAACTACGTGGCGCAAGCATTTTGAGGCTTGTGGACATTGGTCGTTGAAACACCGGGAGAAATTGTAGGGGACAGACGGGCTGTCGGATTCTTCTTTCATCTTGTAGGGTTTATTTTATTTGTGAGATACTGTTGTTTATATGTTAATATACGGGAAAATATTCTTCGCAAAAGTAGGGCTTTATTTTGGGAATGGGAAGTGTTTGGGCAAATATTACTAATATGCAAAGAATCTTTTATAGAGAAATTGTGTTGTGATGTATCAAAAAATCTCTATTTCTTTCTCATATTCTATATTTTTACCTATTTTTGTAACTTCCGATAATATAGCCTTATCGGAAGTTACAAAAAAGACACACACATGAAACCGGAAGAAAAGGCTCGAATAATAATTGACCGTATGCTTAATGATGCGGGTTGGGAAGTAGTTGATAGAAATCATTATTCTCCTGAAGTATCTGCTATAGCAGTCGAAGAAGGCTTGCTGAAAGGTAATCGTGAAGCTGACTATTTACTTTTTTTAAATGGTAAAGCTGTTGGCGTATTGGAAGCAAAGAAAGAATCTGTGTCAATTTATTCTGAAATTGTGGCAGACCAGGCTGAAAAATATACTAGAGGTGTACCTCATTGGTGTCAGGCTTGGATGAATCCTTTACCTTTAGTTTATTTGTCAAATGGAAGGGAACTGTTATTCAGAGATACCCGTGAAGTTGATTCTGAATATATTTCTTTGAATAAAATTCATTCTCCTAAAGAAATAGTAAAACTATTAGGACTTAAAGATGATTTTGCAGGACTTCCAACTTTAAAAAGGAAAGGATTAAGGGATTGCCAGTATGAAGCAATAACAAAATTAGAAAATAGTTTTCGTAGCGGGCATGATCGTGCATTGATGGTTTTGGCTACGGGAGCGGGAAAGACTTATACCGCATGTTTGGCTGCCTATCGTTTGTTGGCTTTCACTTCAATGAAGAGGGTTTTGTTTCTTGTTGACCGTAATAATCTTGGAAAACAGGCAGAAGGAGAATTTGGAACATTCCGTTTGACAGAAAATGGTGATCCGTTTAATACCATATTTGGGGTAGAAAGATTGAAAACCGCGAAAATCCCAAATGATGCCAATGTTGTTATCTCTACTATACAGCGTTTATTTTCTTTATTGTCCGGAGACGATTTTATAGATGATGATAATGAAGCGGATTATGTTGTCGACGGCACTAGAAATATGAATTTGCCAGTTCATCCTAACTTGCCCCCGGATTACTTTGATTTGATAATTATTGATGAGTGCCATCGCTCTATTTATGGTAGTTGGCGAAGTGTGCTTGAATATTTTAGTTCTGCAAAAATGATTGGGTTAACAGCTACTCCTGCTGTTGAAACATTAGCCTTCTTTAATAACAACTTAATAGTGAACTACACTCTTGAAAAGTCAATAGTTGATGGTGTCAATGTTGATTATAGGGTGTTCCGTATTAAAACACAAGTAACCGAAGATGGCGGTGCAATTCGCGAGGGGGATAAAGTACGTAAAATAACCCGCTATACAGGTAAAACTGAAAATATCGAAACACAGGAAACGACTACTTATACAAGACAAGAACTGAATAGGAGTATTATTAATCCTGCTCAAATAAAGTTGATTTTAGAGACATATAGAGATGCGGTTTATACAGAAATGTTTAATGATCCCCAAAGAGAACCTAATTTTGACTATTTACCTAAGACATTAATATTTGCTTTGAATGATGCTCATGCAAGTAATATTGTTAAAATAGCGAAGGAAGTCTTTGGACGTGAAGATGATACGTTTGTGCAGAAAATCACTTATTCGGCTGGAGATAGTAATGAATTGATACGTCATTTTCGTAATGATAAGGAGTTCCGCATTGCTGTAACTGTGACTTTGGTTGCTACTGGAACAGATGTGAAGCCTTTGGAAGTGGTGATGTTTATGCGTGATGTCGAGTCTGACTCTCTTTATACTCAGATGAAAGGTAGGGGAGTACGTACAATTGGTGATGAGCAACTGCGTAATGTTACTCCAAATGCTCATAGTAAAGATTTGTTTTTCTTAGTCGATGCGGTGGGAGTAACAGAACATGAGCATTATGTAACAACTTCTGGAGCGGGAAGCAATGCTGAAACATTATTGTCTTTAAGGCAACTTTTAGAGCGTATCTCTCATGGTGAACTGCCGGATGAACATCTGCGATTGTTGGCTAGCCGTCTGTCAAGAATACATAATAAGGCAAATGAAGAACAGAGGAATGAGTTTATAAGATTGGCTGGTACAGATATGCGGGATATGGCATCTCGTATATATGAAGCTTTGGATAATAATCTGTTGCCGGAATATGTGAATATAAACGAACCGAATAACGAACGGAAAGGCTTGGTACGTCCTCTCGCTATTCATCCCGATGCCCGTGAATATCTGTGTATTCTGAACGCCGGATTTGTCACAATTTTAATGCCTGGTGAAGATACATTGATTGAGAAAGGATTTTCCATAGAGGAAGCTCACGACACGACTCAGGCGTTTGAACAATATGTAAATGAACACAGGGATGAGATAGAGGCTTTACGTATTATTTATAATAATAACGGAGAACCTATCACTTATGCAATGCTTAAGGATTTGGAGAATCGGATGAAAATGGAGAATTACAAGTTTAATCCTTCCCAATTATGGAATACATATTCTATTATTAACCCTTCCAGTGTAGTACATTTTGGGACGAAAGAAGAAAAAGAAGCATTGACTAATATTATTCAGTTAGTCAGATATGCTTATCATCAGGTGACAGAACTTCGTAGCCTGTCATCAATGGCTGCCCAACGTTTTGAATTGTGGTGTGGGCAGATACAGCGTACAATGACTGAGGCTCAAAAGAATACTATCCGTCAGATTGTGAACTATATTGTAGCGAATGGTTCTTGTACAATAAAAGAAATAAAGGAAGATGATAAAACAATAGCGCTTCAGATGATACGTAAGTTTGGTACTATAGCAGCGGTGAATGAGGCTATTGTTTCATTATCTCAGTTTTTAATTTATAATAGAAAAGTAGCATAAAATTAATATGGCAAAATCAAATTCGAATGAGCAAGGTCTGACTAAAAAGGTCTGGACACTTGCCACTACGTTAGCGGGGCAAGGTATTGGATTTACCGATTATATAACCCAACTGACTTATTTGTTATTTCTGAAAATGGATGATGAAAACGTTAAATTGCTTGACGAAGAATCAGCCATACCTGAAGGATATCGTTGGGAAAACTTGATAGAATTAGATGGTCTTGATTTGATAGGCCAGTATGAAAATACATTGAAAATACTGAGTGAGCAGGATAATCTAATTGGTACTATCTACACGAAAGCTCAAAATAAAATAGATAAGCCTGTATATTTGAAGAAGGTCATAACAATGATTAATGAGGAGCAATGGCTTATAATGGATGGTGATGTTAAGGGGGCTATTTATGAAAGTATTTTAGAGAAGAATGGACAAGATAAAAAGAGTGGTGCAGGTCAGTATTTTACTCCTCGTTCTCTTATATCGGCAATGGTTGATGTAACGCGTCCTCAGATTGGGGAAACGGTTTGTGACCCGGCTTGTGGAACCGGTGGTTTTCTTTTGGCAGCTTATGACTACATGAAAAAACAATCACAAGACAAAGGCAAACGGGATTTTTTGCGGAATAAAGCTCTGCATGGTTCGGATAATACTCCTTTGGTTGTTACATTAGCTTCGATGAACTTGTATCTTCATGGTGTTGGTACTGACCGAAGTCCTATTATATGTCAGGATTCATTAGAAAAGGAACCTGATATACTAGTGAATGTCATTCTTGCTAATCCGCCTTTTGGAACCCGCCCTTCTGGCTCTGTCGACATTAATCGAAGTGATTTTTATGTTGAAACGAAAAATAATCAATTGAATTTCTTACAGCATATAATGCTTTCGCTCAAAACAGGCGGACGTGCAGCGGTTGTTTTGCCTGATAACGTACTGTTTGAAGGGGGCGCTGGAGAAGTGATTCGTAAGAAACTACTTTCAGAATTTAATTTACATACTATTTTGCGTTTGCCGACTGGTATATTTTATGCTCAAGGTGTAAAAGCTAATGTATTATTCTTTACAAAAGGTAGTGGTACGAAGGATATTTGGTTTTATGATTATCGTACGGATGTAAAGCATACATTGGCTACTAATCCAATGCAAAGGCATCATCTTGATGATTTCGTTTCGTGTTATCATGCGGAGGATATAAATGCTCGTGTAGAAACATATAATGCTGAGGATAATCCGAATGGGCGTTGGCGTAAATATACTTGTGATGAAATAATAACTCGTGACAAGACTAGCCTTGATGTATCTTGGATAAAACAGGGCGGAGATGAAGTAGACTATTCATTATCAGAATTAATTGATATTCTCAAAGAGAAAAGTGATAACATAAGTAAAGCGGTGGCTGAACTTCAAAAATTAATGGCAAATATCGAGGACTAATGGACACAAAGAAACTACGGCAGAAAATATTAGACCTCGCTATTAGAGGAAAACTTGTCCCACAAGATCCAAATGATGAACCTGCATCTGTTTTACTTGAACGTATTAAGGAAGAGAAAGAACGTTTGATAAAGGAGGGGAAGATAAAGAAAAGTAAGAAAACTGTTTCTTCTGATACGCCACATTATCCCTACTTGTTACCAAACGGGTGGGAATGGTGTAGATTAAATGAGATAGCTGAGAGCTCATTAGGCAAGACTCTTGATAAAAGTAGAAACACAGGTAAGGTATATCCTTATTTGTGTGCGATAAATGTAAAATGGAACGATTTTGATCTTTCTGTTGTTAAAACAATTAAGTTAGAAGACAATGAGAAAGAACGCTATCAAGTATTAAAAGGTGATTTGTTAATTTGCGAGGGAGGAGATGTTGGACGTTCAGCAATTTGGGATAGCAATGAGCCTATATACTACCAAAATGCTCTTCATCGTGTTCGTTTCTTTGATAATATTGTTGCTGATTTTTACCTCTATCTTATTTGGTGTTACAAAAACTATAATTGGATTGATGATATATGCAACGGAGTTACAATAAAACACTTTACACAAGATAAAATTAATGCTCTTTATTTTCCTCTTCCACCAGTTGCTGAGCAACAACGTATCGTGGCAGAAATAAAAAGGTGGTTTGCTCTAATTGACCAAATAGAACAAGGAAAATCAAATTTACAAACAACCATCAGGCAAGCTAAGAGCAAAATCCTTGACCTTGCCATTCATGGCAAACTCGTACCGCAAGACCCGAACGATGAGCCTGCCATCGAACTCTTGAAACGCATAAATCCTAACTTTACACCTTGTGATAATGGGCATAGTGAGAAGTTGCCTCAAAATTGGGTTTGGGTAAAAGGAAAGAATATCTTTTTCCCTATGAAATCGACAAAACCCAAGAACAACGAATTTCAATATATCGATATTGATTCCATTGATAATAAACAGCAAATAATAAACGAAATTAAAACAATAAAAACTTCCAACGCACCAAGTAGAGCCAGCCGTTACACTCAAAAGAATGACGTTATATTTTCGATGGTTCGTCCTTATTTGCGCAATATAGCAAAGGTTGTTACTGATAATTGTATAGCCTCGACAGGATTTTACGTGTGTAGTGCTATTCCACAAATTCTAAATTCTAATTATTGCTATTATCTTATGATTTCAGACTATGTGGTAAATGGATTAAACCAATTTATGAAAGGAGATAATTCTCCCTCTATTAATAAAGGGCATATTGATGAATGGTTATTTCCATTGCCTCCATTGACAGAACAACAACGCATTGTTCAAAAGATAGAAGAACTATTCTCTGTTCTTGATAACATCCAAAATGCCTTAGAAGTGTAAATGAATACACTTCTAAAGGCTGATGCGACTTTACCAGTTAACCACTTTATCCACAATCTTCTGCTGTTCGCTGGCAGTGCGACGTAGATAGATGCGTGTAGTTTCTATGCTTTCATGCCCCATTAGGTCGGCTAGTAGAGCAAGGTCATTAAAGCGATCAAGGAAGTTTTTGGCAAAACGGTGACGGAATGAATGAGGATAAACAACCTCCTTGTTCATTCCGTATTTTTCAGCAAAATGTTTGAGTTGGGAAGCGATTCCACGAGTAGTAATACGCTGTCCGAAACGGTTCAAAAAGATATAGCCGGATGTTAAACCTTGATTCTTCAACCATTTCTCTGCTTCCGTCCGTAGGTTCTTGGGGATGTATAGCCGTCGAATCTTTCCACCTTTGCTATACAGATCAAGATACCCCACTTTGATATGCTCCGCCTTGATGTGGAGCAATTCACTAACACGTGCTCCGGTGGCAGCCATGAACCACACGATAAAATACCATTCATCATAACCATCTACTTTAAGCTGGGCTTTGAGAAATTTATAATCGGCATCGCTGATTACATTTTCCAAGAAGTTCTTTTGCTGTACTTTTACGAACTTCACTTTTAGTTTTTCTTGTTTCGTAAACTCCAGATACTTGTTAATTCCTTGTAATCGCAGGTTAACCGTCTGCGGTTTGAAGTTCTCCACCAAATACCCCTTGTATGCCAAAAGGTTCTTTTTGTTTGTTTCTCCATAATGATTGAGGAAATACTGCACCGTCCACACATAGGAAGTGACAGTGTTCTTGGCAAGATTAGTCTTTGCCAAATGATTTTTGAATTTTGTTACCATATTACATTGATTTATAATGAATACAGTAACAATATAGCAAAACGTATTGGGCATTATCAGAACTTACCAGCAGGATGGGCTATGTGCAAGTTATCTGATTTGTGTAGAATTGAGAATGGTTTTGCTTTCAGCAGCAATGATTATAAGCCACAAGGAATACCATTAGTTCGTATATCAAATATCATTCATAATACGATAGATATAACTGACTGTGTTTATATTGAGGGTATTACGGACAATAAGTTTAAGATTTCAAAAGGAGATTTGCTTATTGCCATGTCTGGCGCAACAACAGGAAAAATGGGGGTATATCCGTTTGATGAAACAGCATACCTAAATCAACGTGTAGGAAATATCAAAATCTTAAACAAGTCCTCATTGTCTCCTGTTTATCGAAATACTTATATGCAATCAAAAGTTGATGAAATACTAAAAATTGCATATGGAGGAGCACAACCTAATATCAGTGCTTCTGTTATTGGTAATTTTGATTTTCCCTTACCACCATATAAAGAGCAGATACGGATTATAGAAACTGTTCAAAGAATTTTTGATCAATTAGATGTAATCACGGAGAGTTTATAGGCTCTCCGTGATTACATCTAATTGCTTAAAGGCAAGATTTACTGCCTCCACAATTCTTTTCTGCTCATCATAAGGAGGTATTGGCGCTTCTATTGCTTTGAATAGTTTTTTATTCAAGTGGGGAATAGCAGAGCCAACCTTATTTTCTCGTAATATCTTTCTGTGCAAGTTGATAACTTGTAACACATATTCCGCATTTATATTTTTATTGATAAACAACTGCTTAAAAGTGCTACCTTGATAGCCATCAATCGGAGTTCTGAATACTTCACCAGAATTCTCTCCATCAACTAGAATTAAAAGAGATTTTGCAGCTACATATTTGCCGGAAGTTAAAGTTTTGGCATCACGTTCACCACGCAAATATTTAACATCAAGATTTATCCTTTCTATACCATTTTGCTTATCACCATCAATCAACGAACATAGTATTTGCATGGGTACAACTGTCCATCCATCAGGCAACTGCGTATAATGCCCATTATCACAAGGTGTAAAGTTAGGATT
>OGFZ01001129.1_pt1 | contig 12371 bp, 6 predicted proteins | sample 1571081 | NCBI WGS metagenome assembly OGFZ01 (sample SAMEA2582039, study PRJEB24529) | metagenome | biome: Human gut stool | place: China | collected 2011
TCGTAGGAGATATTGTCTATAAACGTTTTGAAGGGAAACGGGAAGGTTTCCTGACAAACACACGTTCCAAGATCGTACAACGGGAGACTTTGAACAAGTTAGCCGTGGAGATCGGTCTGGACAAACTTATCAAATATTCTACCCGCTCCTCTTCCCACAACAGTTATATGTACGGGAATGCTTTCGAAGCATTTATCGGAGCCATTTATCTTGATCAGGGGTATGAACGTTGCAAGCAGTTTATGGAGCAGCGGATCATCAACCGTTATATTGATCTGGACAAAATATCCCGCAAAGAAGTTAACTTCAAGTCCAAGCTTATCGAATGGAGCCAGAAGAACAAGATGGAGGTTTCCTTTGAGTTGATCGAGCAGTTCCTCGACCATGACAGTAATCCCGTTTTCCAGACAGAGGTTCGTATCGAAGGGCTTCCTGCCGGAACCGGTACGGGCTATTCCAAAAAAGAGTCTCAGCAGAATGCCGCACAAATGGCTATCAAGAAGGTGAAAGACCAGACATTCATGGATACAGTCAATGAAGCGAAGTCGCAGCATTCGATGCCGTCAGAAGTGGACACAGAGTTGGTTGAGCCCGAATTGACTGAGTCGGAAGCCATGGAACCGGATACCTTGGAGACCGAAACACCGGAAGTGGAAACGGCTGCAAATGAAGTCGAAACGACTGTTAATGAGATCGAAGCAACAGAAACTGAAAAGGCATGATGCCTCCAACTACTATCCTAACGATAAAAGAGTAAATTATAAGTTAACCGAAACAAATCCCCATGCGGCGGCCTTGAATTACTAAATCGTGATCTTCAGTTACCAACTTCAATTTACCGGCCACTTCTTCAAGAGGGATGGATGAAATGTCATCTCCTTTTAAAGCAATCATACGCCCGAATTGCCCGTTAGCAATCAATTCTGTCGCGTGTCCTCCCATACGGGTAGACAGATTACGGTCAAAAGGAGTAGGCGAACCGCCACGCTGAATATATCCCAATACAGTTTCACGTGTTTCGATACCCGTTTCATATTCTATTTCCTGTGCGATGTATTCCGCAGCACGTTTCCGGCCATCCGTCAAGATGCCTTCTGCCACCACTACAATGGAATAGGGTTTGCCTTTTTTCAGTCTTTCGAGGATTGTATTTCCTATATTCTTGATGTTGTAAGGGATTTCGGGGACAAGAATGACGTCGCCGCCACCTGCCATGCCCGAATACAGGGCAATCCAGCCGGCTTTATGCCCCATCACTTCAATAACCATCACTCTTTTGTGCGAACTGGCGGTAGAATGCAAGCGGTCGATGGCGTCCGTAGCGATGCTCACGGCAGAGTCAAATCCAAAGGAAATATCCGTTCCCCAAATATCATTATCAATAGTTTTGGGGACCGATACGATGTTGACGCCCATTGCGGCAAATTTAGCGGCAGTTTTCTGCGTTCCGTTTCCTCCGATGCAGACTACACAATCCAGTCCCATTTCCTGAATATTCTGAAGAATCAGTGCCGGCTTGTCGACATCCGAGACAACGCCTCCTTTTTTAAAAGGTTTCTCGCGCGAAGTACCCAACATCGTACCCCCTTGGTTCAACAATCCGGATAAGGATTTATCAGTAAAGGATTCGATGTCTTTTGTCAGCAAACCTTGAAAACCACTATGAATTCCTATTACTTCCATCCCATAGTGATTGATGGCAGTTTTGCACACGCCACGGATAGTGGCATTTATACCGGGGCAGTCTCCTCCGGAAGTCAGGATTCCAATTCTCATTGTCGTTTTTTTTAGTCAGAAACTCGGGATTCAAGAAAAGTCGCCAAATTTTAACGATTATTTCCGTCGTAAAGATAGAAAAAAAAGATAAATAAGGTTACTTTTGCACGACTAAACATTATTATGTTAAAGCAGAAATGAATATTACAAAGATTATTAGTAAGACTTTCGATTCCCGTTTAAAACAAATAGACCTTTATGCTAGTCAGGCTAGTGAGATACAGCACCGTGTGCTGAGTCGCTTAGTGAACCAAGCTGCACAGACAGAGTGGGGAAAAAAGTACGACTACGCCTCCATCCGTAGCTATGAGGATTTCAGAAACCGCCTTCCAATACAGACTTATGAGGAAATAAAGCCTTATGTAGAACGCTTGCGGGCGGGGGAACAGAATCTGCTTTGGCCATCGGAAATACGCTGGTTTGCCAAATCATCCGGAACGACCAATGATAAAAGCAAATTCCTGCCTGTCAGCAAAGAAGCTCTGGAAGACATTCACTATAGAGGCGGTAAAGATGCTGCGGCACTCTACTTCCGCATCAATCCGGACAGTCACTTTTTCTCGGGAAAAGGGTTGATTCTGGGAGGCAGCCATAGTCCGAACCTCAACTCCAACCATAGTTTGGTGGGAGACTTGTCGGCGATTCTGATTCAGAACGTCAATCCGTTAATCAATTTCATTCGTGTGCCGAGCAAGAAAATCGCTTTGATGAGCGAATGGGAAACCAAAATAGAAGCAATAGCCAACAGTACTATTCCGGTCAATGTGACCAGTTTGTCCGGTGTACCCTCGTGGATGCTGGTACTTATCAAGCGTATTCTCGAAAAGACCGGCAAACAAACACTGGAGGAAGTGTGGCCGAATCTGGAAGTATTCTTCCACGGCGGAGTGGCTTTCACCCCTTATCGTGAGCAGTACAAACAGGTGATTCACTCAAAGATGATGCATTATGTAGAGACCTACAACGCTTCCGAAGGGTACTTTGGTACGCAGAACGATCTTTCGGACCCTGCCATGTTGCTGATGATCGACTACGGTATTTTCTACGAGTTCGTTCCGCTGGAAGAAGTTGATAAGGAAAATCCACGTGCTTACTGCCTCGAAGAGGTGGAACTTAACAAGAATTACGCAATGGTGATTTCTACGTCCTGCGGATTGTGGCGATACATGATCGGTGATACGGTGAAGTTTACCAGCAAGAACCCATATAAGTTCGTCATCACAGGACGTACGAAGCATTTCATCAATGCTTTTGGAGAAGAACTGATTGTAGATAATGCCGAAAAAGGCCTGGCCAAGGCTTGTGCCGAGACGGGAGCACAGGTTTGCGAATACTCTGCTGCACCGGTATTTATGGACGAACATGCCAAATGCCGTCATCAGTGGCTGATAGAATTTGCCAAGATGCCGGATTCCGTAGAGAAATTTGCCGCTATACTTGATGCTACATTGAAAGAAGTAAATTCGGACTATGAGGCGAAGCGTTGGAAAGATATTGCTCTGCAACCACTGGAAGTCATCGTTGCGCGTCCGGGATTGTTCCATGACTGGCTGGCAAGGAAGGGGAAATTAGGCGGACAGCACAAAGTGCCCAGATTAAGCAATACACGCGAGTATATAGAAACAATGCTGGTGCTGAACAATGAATAAAGTTATCCGAACAAATTAAATCATTATATGACAGGAAGTGTCCTACGGTGTACATAATATGCACTGTGGGACTTTTTTTTGTATTACCAGCTTGCTGGCAGAATACAAGTTGCTTCAAATATCTTTCCGGTATGCAACAAATCATGAAACGACTTGCTTTGACTATAATTCCAGTTACATTCGCCTTAGATCGTCAGTAGTTTCCAATCGTTCCCTATACAGGAAACTCCAGTATCCACGGTCAGAAATTCCAGTATCCCGCCTTGGAAACTCTAGTATCTCGCCTCGGAAACGCCAGTGTCCCGCCTTGGGAACGCCAGTTCCCAGCCTAGAAACTGTGATTTCCTCAGCAGATACTCATTACAGTTGCAAGCATAAAGATTATCGGCCTACTTTAGGTGTTGCAGATAAAGTATCTGCAACCCATCTGCAACAGGTATCTGCAACGCTGTAAGTAACTGAAAACAAACAAGATAATCCGATTTTGTTGCAGATGGCAGATGTTTTTTACTTTTTCAAACTTAATGGAGGGAAGTGATGATTATTCCACAATGATTCCACCGCCCAGCAACAAACCATCTTTATAGAAGGCAGCAGCCTGTCCGGAAGCGATTGCCGTCAACGGTTCGTGAAGTTGTACATGCAGGAAATTATCCGGTGTAACTGTCACAGTACAATGATTTTCCTGTTTCCGATAGCGAATCTTCACAATGATATCCGCATGCCCTAACAAACGTTCCCGATTAACAATATTCCAATCTTTAAGTAACATCTCCGTTTTCTCCAAAGCCTGTAGGGAAGCGAGTACTACTTCATTCTTTTCCGGGCGAATTTCCTTCACAAAGACGGCACGATTCAAATGAATGCCCAAGCCACGCCGTTGTCCGACGGTATAAAAAGGATAACCCTCGTGCCAGGCTATAAAATCTCCCTTTTCATCGACAAATCGTCCACGTCTGACCTCCGCTGACCAAGTCTGACCTGCACTGACCTGGGGCTGACCTACGCTGACCTGCGGCTGACAATTGCTGACCTGTGGCTGACAATTCCTGACCAACCCCTTTTTCAGAAAGCTTCGATAATCCATCGGGCAAAAGCAAACGCCCAGACTGTCCCTTTTCACCGCCACTTTCTGAAATCCCCGTTCAGCAGCAAAGGCACGTGCTTCCACTTTGGTAATATCTCCCATCGGAAGCAACATTCTCCGAAGAATATCCTGTTTGAGTCCCCATAAGAAAAAGGTCTGATCCTTGTCCGAATCGGCAGCGTAAGTTATATAATAGGTATCATCCACCTTTACTTTCCGGACATAATGCCCTGTAGCAATATAAAAAATCCCCATTTCATCGGCAATTTTGGAAAGAAGGGGCCATTTCAGATAGTTATTGCACAATGTGCAGGGCACAGGAGTATGCCCCACCATATATTCATGCACAAAATACTCGATGATCTGTTCGCGGAATATCTCGCGGGCATCATACGTGATATGACGGATTCCCAAACGCTCTGCCAGATGGCGGGCATCTTCCAGATATTCGGTCGAGTCGTTCAACTCATAGAAACGGAAAGTAACTCCGGTCACCTCATATCCGGCTTCCAGCAATCGCATAGCAGCTACGGAACTGTCCGTACCGCCGCTCATTCCTAACAATACTCGTTTGTTTTCTTCCATCATGCTGCAAAATTAAGGATTTTCCCGTATCTTTGTTTGTTAAAGCCTAAAGAGAATGGAAGAGAAAGCAAATACCGGACAAGTTATCATCGTTTTAACCGAACATCTGACGTTCGGCACACTGCTGATTCCTTATATGGCAGAGAAATCTGACGACGGTACATACCAACTCATTGAACAGGCTTTTCACGCTTCCCCCGAAGCAATCAGCCGAATGAACGAAGCCGAGCAACAAGCTATCGACATCGCCTCACATTACACAGAGAAATATCTGATGGGAATCTATTCGCGTGAGAAAACAGTATCCCGTTTTCTGCGCAAATTATCCGAAGATCCGGAACGGGTAAAGAACAATATCCGCCCATTCATCGAGAAAAAAATGCAGGAGATGCTGACATTGATACGCCATCATAATCTTCCTCTGTATCAGAAACAGGTCGGAAGCAAACTGCTATATGCGCATCACGCCTATCATGTGCATCCTCATGACGTGGAAATCCGTTTTACGTTTCTTGCCGATGAGACCAATTTCCGCTACCAGCTGCAATGCTATTATGACGGGCAGCCGCTCTCATTAAGTGAACAGAAGCCTGTTATCGTGCTGACCTCCTCACCGTCTGCCCTCTTACTGGGAATGGAGCTGTACTTCTTTCCGCATATTGAGAGCGTACGCATTCTGCCCTTTACCAAGAAAAAGAAAATCAGCGTCCCTGCTTCCCAAATCGAGAAATACATCGATAACATCGTCATTCCAATAGCACGCTATCATGAAATCACGACTCAGGGACTGAATATCATTGAAGAGACGTATGCCTGCGAAGCTGTCCTGTCTCTTGAAGATACCATTTACGACGAACAGATGTTGCGGCTTAGCTTCCGTTATGGTGACCAGTCATTTACTCCCGACACCGTGACCGAAATGAAGAAGATCATTTACCGGAACGATTTCGGCGAGATATTCTTTTTCCGTCGGGATAGCGATGCCGAAGAAGAGAAGCTCCGGATGTTAACAGATTCCGGCTTGCAACGAGTCAGCGACGTTCATTTCAAGCTGTCGCCCGATGCACCCGAAAAGACAATTACCGAATGGATCAGTACATATCGGAAGATGCTCCAACAGTCTTTTCTGCTGACAGGAAACATGGGGAATACTCCTTACTGTCTGGACGAAATCCGCATCGAACAGAGTTGTGATGATGAGCCCGACTGGTTTGAGCTACATATCACGGTAGTCATCGGCAATCTGCGTATCCCTTTCTCACGCTTCCGCAAGCACATCCTTGAAGAGAAAAGAGAATTTCTGTTACCGGACGGACGCATGATTCTTTTACCGGAAGAATGGTTCAGCAAATATGGAAACCTGTTGGAACTGGGCACCCAGACGGAGACGGGGATTCGTCTGAAACCGACCTTTGTCGGTGCCGTACAATCGGCTTTAGAAGAGAACGGACCTAAAGACCTGCCTTTCAAGAGAGAGATACGTAATGTTCCTGTTCCCCAAGGACTGAAAGCGAAACTACGACCCTATCAGCAGAAGGGATTCTCATGGATGGTGCAGCTGAACAAGCAAGGATTCGGCGGCTGCCTGGCAGATGATATGGGACTTGGAAAGACACTTCAGACGCTGACGCTGCTGCAATATATATACAAACCGCTTTCTCCCGATGCGGTCACTGCTCCTACAAAGCCCGTATTTACAGAAAGCACAGCTTCCGACAATCAGCCGGACAAAGAATGTACTGCCGGTAATCCTCCCGCCAAAGAGCAGATAGCAGATGCCGAAGGACAGTTCTCTTTATTTTCGTTCTCCTCCGAAGATGAACTACTGCCGGATGCACGGGAAATCAGAAAGAAAAACAGACCGAAAGAAGATGGTCACAGACAGGAACACGGAAAGAACTCCTGTAAACCTGCCACTCTGATCGTTGTCCCCACTTCCCTGCTCCACAACTGGCGAAGAGAGGCTAAACGCTTCACGACTCTTGCGATAGCGGAATATAACAGCAACACCGCATTTCCCAAAGGACATCCGGAGAAGTTCTTCAATCATTTCCATCTGATATTCACGACTTATGGGATGATGAGAAATAACATTGATATTCTCCGCTCCTACACATTCGAATACATCGTACTTGATGAAAGTCAGAATATCAAGAACAATGATTCCCTTACTTTCCGTTCGGTCATCCAGTTGCAGGGCAAGCATCGGATTGCACTTACCGGCACGCCTATCGAGAACTCTCTCAAAGATTTGTGGGCACAGTTCCGTTTTCTGCAACCGGACCTGCTAGGAGAAGAAAACGCTTTTCATAAGCAGTTTATCATTCCGATCCGGCAAGGAAACGTCCGTATGGAGAAAAGGCTGCAACAGATCATCGCTCCGTTTATCCTTCGCAGAAGCAAAAGCGAGGTAGCGCCGGAACTTCCCCCGCTTACCGAAGAAACGATCTATTGCGCCATGTCCGAAAAGCAGAGTGAGAGCTACGAACAGGAGAAAAACAGCCTCCGCAACATATTACTCCAGCAACCCGAAAACAGAGACAGATACCATATGTTCAGCATCCTGAACGGTATCCTGCGTCTCCGTCAACTGGCTTGCCATCCGCAGCTTATCTTTCCCGACTTCGACGGGATATCGGGAAAAACGGAACAAATCATCGATACCTTTGACACACTAAGAAGTGAAGGACATAAGGTACTTATTTTTTCTTCCTTTGTCCGGCATCTGGAGATACTTGCCGAGGTATTCCGCCAACGGGGCTGGAAGTATGCTCTGCTGACCGGTTCCACCAACAACCGACCTTCCGAAATCGCCCATTTCACCGAGCAAAAGGATGTGCAGGCATTCCTTATTTCTTTGAAAGCAGGAGGAGTCGGTCTTAACCTTACACAAGCCGATTATGTATTTATCATTGATCCCTGGTGGAATCCTGCTGCCGAGTCACAAGCCATCGCCCGTGCACATCGTATCGGTCAGGATAAACAGGTTATCGCCTATCGTTTTATTACTCAGAACAGTATCGAAGAAAAGATTCTCCAACTACAGGAGGACAAGAGGAGGCTGGCAGAAACATTTATTACGGATAGTGAGGCACTGCCTGCACTGAGCAATGAGCAGTGGGCGGATTTGCTGAAATAACAATCAAACATCTCACTATTGCACCATAAAAGTGCATAATCTAAGCATATTTTAATTACCACGCACTTTGTAGTCATCCATTTTCTCCTATCTTTGCAAACCAAAACAATGCGACATGAAATACAAACTCATAGTGCTCGACCTCGACGGCACACTCACCAATTCTAAAAAGGAAATCTCTTCCCGCAACCGGGAAACGCTGATACGCATACAAGAACAAGGTATCCGTCTGGTACTTGCATCAGGGCGACCGACTTACGGCATCGTACCGCTCGCCAACGAGTTACGCATGAATGAGTTCGGCGGATTTATCCTGTCCTATAACGGTGGAGAGATCATCAACTGGGAAACCAAAGAAATGATGTACGAGAATGTACTGCCCAATGAAGTCGTTCCGGTACTCTACGAATGTGCCCGCACCAATCATCTAAGCATACTGACTTACGACGGAGCAGAAATAGTGACCGAAAACTCACAAGATCCGTACGTACAAAAAGAAGCCTTCCTCAATAAAATGGCGATACGGGAAACAAACGACTTCCTGACTGACATCACCCTGCCGGTAGCCAAGTGCCTCATCGTCGGGGATGCCGGCAAGCTGATTCCTGTAGAATCCGAGCTTTGCATCCGCCTGCAAGGAAAGATCAATGTCTTCCGTTCGGAACCTTATTTCCTGGAGTTGGTTCCGCAAGGTATCGACAAGGCTTTATCCCTCAGCGTCCTGTTGGAAAATATAGGAATGACACGCGAGGAAGTGATAGCTATAGGCGATGGCTACAATGACCTGTCGATGATCAAATTCGCTGGTATGGGCATAGCGATGGGCAACGCGCAGGAGCCTGTGAAGAAGGCTGCCGACTACATTACACTGACTAATGACGAAGATGGGGTTGCGGAAGCGATAGAACGATTACTATAATCATATTATGCAAACCATGCTTTCTGTCCCCGTATGTATAAAAGTTATCCTCCCATCTTGTCCTTCAACTTTCTCAACGGGGCCAGCAGTCTTTCAATCAGCCTCATATCCTCCGTCACAATCTCGGCAATCCCTTTCATCTCACGGGTTAAGGGCAAATCCTTACCATAATTAGTCCGCATTCCATCCGGAAGTTCTATATCCACCACATACATATTCTCGGCAGTAGGAACAGGAGAAACACTACAGACCCGCCCCTTAACATAGCCAAACTCCTGATCAGGATAGTTATTCAAACGGATGTTAACCTCTTGCCCCGATTTCACTTTACCGGAGCCTTGAACCGGAAGCAATGCCTTCCCCATTGGTAAAGCTCCTTCGTCGGGTGCAATCACAAAAACACTTTCACCGGAAGCCACATTCTGATTATTACTCCATACACTCATGAAAGTCAGTTTTCCTGATATGGGCGCCATTAACAAATAATTTTGCTCCCAAGTTGTGATACTCACCTGCAATTGCTCAACTGCATTTTTAAGATTCACGATATGCTTCTGTTCCTCTGTTAGTGCCTGGTGTCGGACGTCAAGCAAACTTTCCTTCCCCTGCTCTATTTGCATCTCAATCTGAGAAAGCGACATCCGCATGCCTTCGTAATTTTGCAGTTGTTGCAGATAACTACGCTCTGACTCATCATATTCCGCTGCAATCATCGCATTTTTCTTATACAGAGTAGAATCACGTCCATAAATACGTTTTATCAACATCTGCTCTTGTCCGCCCAACTGGAATTGTTTCTCTGCCAGTTGGTAATACGTCTTCTGACTCTCCAAAAGTTTACGACTGCTCTCCAGTTTCCTGCGGTAATAATCCTGTTTCACGAAACTCGCATAATCTTTCAGAACAGAAATAAACGAAGCATAGGCAGGCTGCACTTCGCCTAGTTGCAAATATTGCCCGTCGAAAAGCTGTTCGGCCATACTCAGGACAAACCCTTGAGCTTCCCATTGTTTCATGCGCTCTTTCAGTAAAAACAAATCTTCCGCTTTTGCTGAATTCTCTATCATTCCCAACACTGCCTCCTTCCTGACTACCGCACCGTTCTCCGCACACAACTCTTCCAATCTTCCGGCTACCCTAGCAACCACATAAGCTGGAGGATTCTGTGTACTAACCGTAATCTCCGCTTCCACTACATCCGGATATTTAAACAGATAGCTCCCAATCAGTAGAATGATAACAATACAAAACAAGACAGTGATCCCCCAACGGAGAATCCACACAGGAACGTGGCTCATCACTTCCTGCACTTCTTCGCTCCGAAGTTCTATTTCTTTATATTCCTTTTTGTCTTCTTGTACCATAAATGCTCCTTCCTACTGCCCTAGTTCCAACTGGTTCTTCACTAATTCATAATACAGTCCTCGCTTCTCTGTCAGTTCCTGGTGGGTACCTTCTTCCATGATGCGCCCTTTATCCAGCACTACAATCTTATCAGCATCTTTCACAGTACTCAAGCGATGGGCTACTACAACTACCGTTTTGCCTTTATAAAACTCATGTAAATGCTCCATAATCTCCTTCTCATTATTGGCGTCCAAGGCATTCGTAGCCTCATCGAAAAAGAGGAATTCAGGATTCTTATAGACGGCACGGGCAATCAGGATGCGTTGCCGTTGCCCCTGGCTGATACCATTTCCCTCCATACCGATTTTGGTGTTATAGTCTAAAGGCAGCGAATCGATAAAGTCACGAATATTGGCTACCGTAACAGCATGCCGGAGTCTTTCAATATCAATCTGCTCCTCACCAACGGCAATATTCTGAGCAATAGATTCGGAAAATATAAATCCGTCCTGCATCACCGATCCCGTACGGGAACGCCATAAATGAGGATTGATATTTTCAAGAGGAGTCTCTCCCAGTTTTATTTTTCCTTTGTTGGGAGTATAAAAACCTAATAACAGTTTTATCAGCGTAGTCTTTCCGCTACCGCTCGCACCAACTATCGCAGTCACTTTCCTTTCCGAAATATGCAGATTCAAGTCTTCCAATACATAGTCCCTTTCCGCCCCGTCATAGCTGAAAGAGAGTCCTTCGATACAGATATCGCGTTCCTCCGGCAGCAATGTTAGTTTTGATTCGATATTCTGTTCCTCATCTTCCTTGCCATGCACTTCGTTCAATCGCTCCAGACTGATCTTGGCATCCTGAAGTTGTTGGACAAAACCGATGAAGGAACCGATAGGACCAGATAACTGACCGATAATATAGGTAAGAGACATCATCATGCCCAAAGTCATTTCGCCGTCCACCACCGATTTGGCCGCAATAAAAGAGATGATGATGTTGGTGGTTTGGTTAAAGAAGATGGAACCCACCTGTTGGGTTTGTCCCAATGCAAGACCTTTCACGCTAATCTTGAAGAGTTTCACCTGAATTCGCTCCCATTGCCAACGTTTTTGCTTTTCGCAGTTGTTCAGTTTAATTTCCTGCATAGCGGTTACAAGCTGTATCAGGCTGCTCTGTTCACCCGCCGCCTGTGCAAAGCGACGGATATCCAGTTCCCGACGGTATCTCATGAAGAGAAGTATCCAACAGACGTAAAGAGAGTTGCCAACCAGAAAGATGGCAAGAATACCCAAGTTATAATAAGCCAGTACGAAAGCAAAGATAAAGAAGTTGACAAATGAGAACAATGTACTGATAGAAGAGCCAGTAAGGAAAGACTCAATACGTCCGTGGTCACCGATGCGCTGCATGATATCTCCTATCATTTTCGTATCGAAATAATGCAAAGGTAGCTTCATCAGCTTGACCAGAAAGTCTGAAATGAGTGCGATATTGATACGGGCATTCATATGAAGCATAATCCAGCTACGGATGAACTCTATGGAGAGCTGAGAAAGAGAGACGACCAGCTGAGCTATCAATATCAAAGTAATAAAAGACAGATTACCTCCATGAATGCCGACATCCACCAGAGACTGGGTAAGGAAAGGAAAGATGAGTTGCAGCACACTGATAGTCAGCATACCCAAAACTAATTGAATTAACTGCTTTCTATAGGGAGTCAGATACTTCAGGAAAAAAGAGAGGCTGCGCTCCCCCGCCCTTTTCTCATCATCCATTTCATAAAAGTCGGGAGTAGGTTCTAATGTCAGGGCAGCCCCCTTTTCTTCCCCACCTACTTTCGTGGAAATCCAGCATTTCCTG
>OGFZ01001149.1_pt1 | contig 12198 bp, 6 predicted proteins | sample 1571081 | NCBI WGS metagenome assembly OGFZ01 (sample SAMEA2582039, study PRJEB24529) | metagenome | biome: Human gut stool | place: China | collected 2011
GTGGAGCCGGCAGATGGTGGAACAGCTATATCCACGCAGAAGTGCAGTAAAAGAATTAAAGAAAGTGGGTAGCGCTCTCTATTATATGATAAAAAATAAAGTAAAAAATAAGACTCATAGACATGTTCCGATAACTTTGGAGGAATATATGAAAAATGAAAAGAAAAAATAATATGATATTCAATTTTGTCTTATCTAAAATGTATATAAGATTGGCATGTACTCTATCGATTGTACTATTGTCTAGCTCTTGCATTGATACAAAAAACAATTTGTTTGTTGACAAGGGGAATTTACTTTCGTTCAAATTTGAAAAAAAATTAAATCCTCAATTAGCAGAAGATATAGAACTACCTATATATACTAGTCATAATAAATTAACTTGGTATTTGGACAAACCCATTGATGCAAGCAACCTAATAGCCTCATTCAGTACAGAAAGAGGTAAATTATACATCAACAATAAAGAACAAAAAGACGGAGTAACCGCTAACGATTTCAGTGAAATCATCACATATACCTTTAAAGGAGATAATGGAGAAACAAAAGATTATCAAGTCCGATTGTTACCATATACAGGACTGCCAGTTGTCATAATCAAAACTAATGGAGAACACCCACTACTGGATCGGGAGAATTGGCTCACTGCATCATTCGAAATTAAAGGAATGAATCATTTTGAAGATTTCAAAGATTCTATTGAAGTAAAAGGAAGAGGAAATGGTACATGGAGATTTCCTAAAAAACCATTCAATGTGAAACTAAACAATAAATCAAGCATACTTGGAATGCCTAAACACAAAAGATGGAGCTTCCTCGCTAATTATAGAGATAGAACCTTACTTCGAAATGATGTCACATTTCATATCGGCTACATAGCTGACAACCTACAATGGACCCCCAAAAGCCAATTTGCTGAAGTAATCTTTAATGGTGAGTATCAAGGGAACTTCCAAGTTTGCGAACAAATCAGAGTTGACAAAAACAGAGTTAATGTTAAAGAATTAACAGCAGAAGATGTGGATGAGCCACAAATTACTGGTGGATATCTATTAGAATATGACTCATATTATGATGAACCTAACAAATTCAGGACTCCCATCAACAATTGGCCGGTCAACATAAAAGAGCCAGATGAAAAAGTGCTCAACAAAGCGCAACTTGAATACATAGAAAACTATACAAACACATTTGAAGCACTTCTTCAGGCTGGAGAATATGAACAAGTATACAACGAATATATCAATGTTGAGTCCTTTATCGACTATTGGATGGTACAAGCAATAGTTGGAAATAAAGAAATGGGATACATATATAGTGTATACTGCTATAAAGACCGCAATAAGAAATTGTATGCCGGCCCATTATGGGATTTTGACTATACTACTTTTACGACAGAAGCCGAGAACAATAATAAAAGTGCTGTCTGGTACAAATATTTATTCAAAGATCCTAATTTCAAAAGAAAGGTTGTAGAACGTTTCTGCCAACTTAAACCACAGTTAATAGGGATTGCTGATTATATCTCCGAAAAAGCAACTGCACTTTCTCTGTCTGAAAAGGAAAATTCAAAATTATGGCCACTATCAAATCTTGATAGTACCATCATACCAAACAACGATGAAAAATTAACGTTTAACGAAGCAGTCAGTCGAATGAGAAGTATTTATCTAAAAAGATTGGAATGGATTGAACAGCAACTAAATAATTAATTTTATAACTCTAATAAAGAATATACAACTATGAACGAAACCATTGCCCTCTGCCTCGAAATTATTTTCTGGCTTGCCCTATTCATTGTGTTCTACACCTATCTGGGCTACGGAATTGTGCTATACGTTCTCGTCAAGTTGAAAGAGCTTTTCGTGAAACCTGTGAAGCGTTCATTGCCGGCATCGGACGCAGACCTGCCGGAAGTTACCCTCTTCATTACAGCATTCAATGAAGAAGATGTTATAGACGAAAAGATGGAGAACAGTCTTGAACTGGACTACCCTGCGGACAAACTGCATATCGTATGGGTGACAGACGGAAGCAACGACGGTACGAACGAACGACTGAAAACCCGTTGGCAGGGAAAAGCGACCATACACTTCCAACCCCTACGACAGGGTAAGACAGCCGCAATGACACGTGGAATGACGCTGGTGGACACTCCGCTCGTCGTCTTTACGGATGCTAACACTATGGTAAACCGGGAAGCAATACAGGAAATCGTACTTGCTTTCCAAGACCCGAAAGTGGGCTGCGTGGCTGGTGAAAAACGGATCGCCGTACAGACCAAAGACGGAGCCGCTGCCGGTGGGGAAGGTATTTACTGGAAATACGAATCAACACTGAAAGCACTTGACGCCCGCCTCTACTCTGCTGTAGGAGCAGCAGGCGAACTATTTGCCGTGCGTCGTGAACTATTCGAAGCAATGGAACCGGATACGTTGCTCGATGATTTTATTCTTTCGCTCCGGATCACCATGAAAGGTTATACCATTGCTTATTGCACCAATGCTTACGCCATCGAAAGCGGTTCGGCAGATATGCGCGAAGAAGAAAAGCGGAAAGTGCGCATCGCTGCGGGAGGATTGCAGTCTATCTGGCGACTTCGTCCGTTGCTGAATCCTTTCCGCTACGGGACACTTAGCTTTCAATATACGTCTCACCGGGTATTGCGATGGTCTATTACTCCGTTCCTGTTGTTTGCTCTCTTCCCGCTGAATATTGCGATTCTGCTGTTAGGTGGTTCCGCGATATTCTACGGAGTGCTGCTTGCCATGCAGGTTCTTTTTTACGGGTTGGGATATTGGGGATATTATCTATCCACCAAACAGATAAAAAACAAGTTGCTTTTTATCCCCTACTATTTCCTATTTATGAATGTCAATGTGCTGAAAGGCATCCGTTATCTGAAAAAGAAAAAAGGAAGCGGAGCCTGGGAAAAGGCAAAGCGCGCTGAAAAGTAAAACAAATGCTATTATCTTTTGTTATCCTTACTATAAGACATTAGTCTCTATCATCTAATAAAAAACAGACATGAACAGAATATTACATGATGCGAATAACGCACAAAGAATATTGAAACTGACGGCAGATACAATGCTATTGGTTGACAGGCACGGAGTCTGCGTAGACATTGAGCCTCATTGTGATCTATGGTTTCTGCAAGAGGATATACTTTTAGGAAAAAATATATTTGAGCTTTTACCAGAATATACGAGAGAGAGGGTGATGCCCATCTTCCAGATTGTACTCGAAGAACAAAGAAGCATCAGCAAGAACTTCAAGTTGGTGCTGAAAGACGAAACTTTTTACTTCAAATGCCTCATGTTCCCTTATGACGGTATGGTGCTTTGCCAATATCGCGACATCACGCAAAGAAGCAACGTAAAAAGACAGTTGGAACAGGCAAATCTCACCCTGCGGGCTATTCAAAAGGTAGCCCAGATAGGACAATGGACGTACAATACGAAACAGAATATTTTTCATTATCTTGGATATACCGGTGTTTTGTGCGAGGAAAATGTGCAAAACCTTGCCATTGAGAAATATGTGGAACTGATTGTAGAAGAAGACCGTCAGAGTTTTATGGAATGGTGTCGGGTGAACGAAAAAGAACTCAACATGGAAAGCATCAGCTACCGTGTCCGCCTGAACGGAGAAATCTTCTATATGCGTATCCAGACTTATCTGCGTGAACAACGCTCCGACGGTAGTTTCAATATCGAAGGCTATATCCAGAACATCACGGACATACAGCATCGCAGAAATGACATCAATACACTGACTCATGCCATCAACAACGCCAAAGAAAGTATCTTTGCCGCCAAGCCCGATGGCACGATTATCTTTGCCAACCGTCGTTTCCTGTACAATCATGGTATTTCAGAAAACGAAGACATCAGTCAATTAAAGATTTACAATGTCGCCGCAGATATGCCTACGCAAGAGGCTTGGAACGAACGTTGCAAAGATGTCATACACGGTGGCAGCAGTAACTTTGTGGCTCATCACCCATCTAAAATCAATAAAGGTATATTGGCTTATGAAGGTACGATGTACAACGTGACCAATGATTCCGGAGAAGAAAGTTACTGGTCGTTTGCCCATGATATTTCCGAGAGGATTCGGTACGAAGCCCAAATCAAACGGCTCAACCAAATCATGGATACAACCATCAACAATCTCCCTGCCGGGATTGTAGTGAAGGAAATCAACAACGACTTCCGATACATTTACCGGAATCGGGAGGCCTACAACCGCGATCTTTATAAGAACGACCCTGTCGGCAAGAATGACTTCGATTTCTACCCGCCTATCGTAGCCGAAAAGAAGAGACAAGAAGATATCCAGGTGGCCACCACCGGAAAAGGTCTGCACTGGACTGCTGAAGGAAAGGACAGAAACGGAAACATGATTATCCTCGACAAACGGAAAATCCGGGTGGACGGTGACGAATTGTCTTCGCCTATCATCGTCAGCATCGAATGGGACATCACGGAGCTGGAAATGATAAAACGGGAACTTCAATCGTCGAAAGAGAAAGCGGAAATGTCTGATAGCCTGAAGTCGGCCTTCCTCGCCAATATGAGTCATGAAATACGTACGCCGCTGAATGCTATCGTAGGTTTCTCGCATCTCATTGCCGAAAGCGACGATGCGGAAGAACGGAAGACGTATTATAACATCGTAAACGCGAACAACGAACGTCTCCTGCAACTTATCAACGAGATTCTCGACCTCTCGAAGATTGAATCGGGAACCATCGAGTTTTCCTTCGGACCGGCTAGTCTCCATAATCTCTGCCGGGAAGTGCACGATGCTCATATATTCCGTACTCCGCAGGGAGTAAGCCTTGTCTATGAATCCTCGGACGAAAGTCTGATGATTGAAACGGACAAGAATCGAGTATTCCAGGTGATTTCAAATCTGATTGGAAATGCTGTCAAGTTTACGAAGGAAGGAAGCATCAGTTATGGTTACAAACTGGTGGACAATCAGATTGTATTCCACGTAACGGATACCGGAACAGGAATTGAACCGGAGAAAGTGGGGCGTGTGTTCGAGCGTTTCGCAAAGCTGAACAATCATGCGCAGGGCACAGGATTGGGGTTATCTATCTGTAAGTCTATTGTTGAACGGCTCGGTGGAAAGATTTCCGTCAACTCCGAATTTGGCAAGGGGACGACGTTTACATTTACTTTACCATACACGATTGCAAATCCTGCAAATGTGGATTCTTCAAAGAAAGAGAATGGTGAAGGGAACATTGCTGGAATAGCATCTGCCGGAAAAACTGCAGATTCGAGTGTTAACAGTTCTGCAAATACACGGCATGCCTGTATTTTGGTTGCCGAAGATACGGACAGTAACTTCGACTTATTGAAGGCTATTCTAGGTAAAGACCATCAGCTTATACGTGCGCATGACGGAATGGAAGCTGTCACGATGTTCGATGAAGTGAAACCGGATCTTATCTTGATGGATATCAAGATGCCGAATCTGGACGGACTGGAAGCTACAAAAATCATCCGTGAACTGTCTGCCACTGTTCCTATTATTGCTCAAAGTGCCTTTGCATACGAACAGGACCGGAAAGCGGCTGAAGAAGCGGGGTGCAATGATTTTATAGCTAAACCAATAGCGGATGATAAGTTGAAAGCAATGATTCATAAATGGTTGCTTCCTTCGTAGAGAGCTTAATCCCTCATGATATAACCAGCAAATAATTTAGATTAAATGAAAGCCTTTTACAGACTGTTTTATTACATATCCATCGTGCTGACCAGTATTTTGGCAGGAGTTACCATTGCGGGTGCTTTCGTAGGCAATGCCGCACCGGATAGTTTCAAATTTATGCCTTTCATCGGTTTGATACTGCCGATACTTTTATTGGCTAATCTTGCTTCTGTCATCTACTGGACGATTCGTTGGCGGTGCTGGGTTTTCATCCCTCTGATTGCTATATTCAGCAATTGGGGGTATATAAGCTGTGTATTACAATCGCCTTTTTTCAGTCCGGCTTCGTCACCGATGGTTAAAATGAATGTATATACTCCGGGAGTGTTGACGGTTGCTACTTACAACGTCGATGCCTTTAACCACGAGCATACCGGCTACTCATGCAAGGAGATTGCTTCTTACATGAGAAATCTGCAAGCAGATATTCTCTGTTTTCAAGAATTTGGCATTAACGATGAGTTTGGCATCGATAGTATATCCGCAGCTCTTTCTAATTGGCCGTATCACTATATTCCTTCTTCGCCCGAAGGGAAGAATCTGTTGCAACTGGCTGTTTTCAGCCGTTATCCTATCAAGGAGGAGCATCTTATCATCTATCCTGATTCGAAAAATTGCAGTCTTGCATGTGATATTGAAATCAATGGTCGCACCATCCGCCTGTTCAACAATCATCTCCAAACAACGGAAGTAAGCCAGAACAAGCGCAAACTGGAAAAGGGACTTCGTACGGATGATTCCCAAAGAGTGGAATATGCTGCCCTGGGACTTATCGACGGTTTACACGAGAATTTCCGGAAACGGGCCGTACAAGCTGATCTTCTCAAGCAACTGATAGCCGCCTCCCCCTATCCTACTCTAGTCTGCGGTGACTTTAACTCTCTGCCGTCTTCGTATGTTTATCATACTATAAAAGGTGATAAGTTGCAGGATGGTTTTCAGAGGAGCGGGCATGGGTATATGTATACTTTCAAGTACTTCAAGCATCTGTTGAGAATCGACTATATTCTCCATTCACCGGAACTGAATAGCACGGATTACTTCTCGCCGGATCTTAATTATAGCGATCATAATCCGGTGGTGATGAGGATGAAATAAAAAAGATGCTCCGTTTATTGAACGAAGCATCTTTTTATATAAATATTCTAGAATGTAAACTTAACGCCTAACTGCATCTGCCATGCACTACCTGTAGAAGCAGTATAATCCCATTTAGAATTTTTCTGGAACACCTCGCGAGAAGATGCATTCATCTGATAAGTAAGAGGTTCTCCTACCTTACTTGCTGTTTTTAACAACCTTACATTATCATAACTCTGCAAACCGCAAGAGCGATAAGCCCCCCACTTCGAATTTAATAAGTTACCAATATTCAACATATCAAGACTTACTTGAATACCGTACTTACGGCTACCAATCTTAGCATAAAAATCCTGTGCTATCTTCATGTCAAAACGGTGAATCCACGGTTCTAAAGAAGAAGCACGTTCTACATACTGCCCCTTGTGATCATTCAAATAAGAGTCATTATTTACATAGTTCCAAAAATCTTCTTGTTGGTCTACCGCCGAATAAGTCACATTATTTTGTTTATCTTTAATATCCACAAATGTCATTTCTTCTTTAGAAGCAGGCACATACATCAAATCGGAATAGTTTCCGTCACCGTTCATATCATTAGAATAGGTATAAGAAAAACGTCCTTGTTGGTAACCTGTATAGAACAAAGAAACAGTCGTTTTCATATTCGCATAAGCAACTTCATAAGAAGCATTAGCTATCAAACGATGCGGGGTAGAAAATAAAGAATAAGAGACACCCGGATCATTCAATGAATTAACTGCAACATTATTCTGCCATACTGAAGCCGCCGATGAACCTGGATTTGCCGTCATATCTTTAGCCATTGTATAAGTGTACCCAAATGAACCTGTAAAGCCAAAATCAAATTTCTTCGTTAATACTGCATTAAAAGAATATTGATAACCTTTTTCATCCCCATTAGTCAACTGTATAACGGTTTTCGTCTTAGGATTGTCATAGTAATTATTCTTAGTCCAATATACACGTCCCGGTTGTTCATTATAGGTTCCAGAAGGGGCCTTTTCGTTCATATTCTTCTGAACAACATTATATATATCACGTGTATACATAGCACCAACAGAAAGCATAAATCCATAAGGTAACTGAAACTCTGCATTTACATTACTACGCCAAACTTGAGGCATTTTAAAATTCGGATCCACATAAGCTATAGCACCGGGGACCTCATTTCCCGGAGTTGATGGAAACATATCCGGATTTTGGGTAAGAGTTTCTTTATAATTTGGATTAAAAGCAAAGTTTGCCGGTAATTCCGAAGTCTCAAATTCGACCATATTTTGCATCTGACCTGCATTTGTCGGTTGGTTAGTGAACCATACAAATGGTAATAACCCTGTAAACAAGCCTGTACCTCCAGTCAAAACAATAGAACGGTCACCTTTTATATCCCAATTAAATCCTAAACGAGGAGATATTAACAATTTACTTTTCGGCCATTCGGATACGTCAACATTCGTTCCATTAAATGACTGTTCTTTGATAGCCGCATTCCCTAACAAATCATCAAAATATAACGGTAAATCAAAGCGTAATCCATATGTCAATTTTAAATTAGGTGTAATAGAATATTCATCTTGTGCATAAGCTCCCAACATACCAAATGTCAGTTCAGCTCCCGGAGCGTCTTTTCCATTATATCCATAAGTAATGCCATACAGCATCGGTTTTTCTCCCGTCATAAAATCGTCCATTGAAGCATAACGATAATATCCATAAGGAGCACGTAAATATGAATTCATGAAATACTGTCTTTCAAATGTTGCACCGGCAGTTATCAAATGGTTTCCTTTATTAATAGTTACATTGTCAGTAACACTAAATACATTATTCTCGACATCATTAAAAGGAGTAAACAATTCTGTACCCAATGTCATATACTGCTTACCGTCCTTGTAAATATCAACCATTGGAAACGCATCTCCCTTAGTTGTACGAGAATCTCGGATATGGGTATAAGTCACTAATAATTTGTTTTGTACTGAAGAAGAAAAATTGCTATTCAACTCACCGGAAAGAGACGTTACAATATTTCTAAAACCATAGTTGGAATTTCCAAATGCAAATGCATCAACCCCATAACGGTTTGAATTAGCTTTAGTGATTACCGAAGAAGTTGAACTAATACTAGCATCATTTTCTGATTTCACTGTGTTAAAACGTAATGACAGTTTATGACTTTTATTAATATTCCAATCCAAACGAGCCATAAGCTTCCAATTTTTACTCTCGAAATCATCAAATTTATCATAACTTCCCGGATCATATCCATATTTATCCTTTACAAAATCACTTATTGTCTTCAAATCCTTTATCCAAGTTCTAGAAATATGATTTTGATTATCCCCACTTCCACCTTCTTCTTGACTAGGAGTCCACAAAATACCAGGGCTAGTACTATTTTCTAATTCTCCATTTACAAAAAAGAATAGTTTATTTTTTATTATCGGAGCTCCTAATGTAAAGCCATACAAACTGGATTTATAACTTTCCACATTAGGAACGTCAACATCGTTAATAGATTTTCCTATAAAATTCTTTGGTTTCTGATATGTATAAACTGTTCCCTTTAATTCGTTTGTACCACTCTTGGTTACAGCATTAATAGAAGCTCCCGTAAAATTGGAATACGTAACACTATAAGGAGAAACATTAACGCTAATTTCATCAATTGCATCAAGTGAAATAGGCTGCGCATCTCCACCCGGCAAATTATTAGTACTCAAACCAAAATTATTGTTCAAAGCTGCACCATCCACAGTTATTGTATTATAACGTCCATCACGTCCGGCAAAAGAATTACTGCCACCCGCATAAGGAGAAAGTTTAGTAAAGTCAGTAATACTACGATTAATAGTAGGCAATGTCGTTAACTGACGCTCACTCACATTCGTTACAGTCCCCATCTTCTCTACTGTTTTCTGTGCTGTTACTATAACTTCATCCAATAATTCAGAACTTTCCTTTAAAACTACATTTAAAGTGTATACTTCTCCTAACGATAAATTTACACCTTTATAAATAGCAGTCTGATAACCAACATAAGAAACTTCAACTTTGTAAGGACCACCGGTACGCATACCTTGCAAATTAAATTGACCACTGATATTAGTCACTGTACCATAACGTGTACCTGACGGCTCGTGGATTGCAACCACAGTCGCTCCAATGATAGGTTCATCTTGTGCTGTAACCTTACCACTCATACTAGAAGTGGTAACCTGCGCACTAACGGTAGCAATGACCATGAGCATCGCCGCTACTAAAAAAGATCGCATTCTCTTTAACATAAATGTAGTTGATTAGTTAATATAAATTGTTTGCTTTTAAAAACTGTGCACAAATATAATTAATAATATTTAGAACTACATTACGATTATACTACAATTTTTTAAGAGAGATAAACGTTTTCCCTTGTTATAAAACGATAAAGGCTCTACAATATTTGCAGAGCCTTTTATTTTGAAACAGAAAGCATTATAAATGCTTCAATCTATTACTTTATACTAGTCAGTCATTAACTTTCTATAACGAACGCGTTTTGGTTCTTCATTTCCCAAACGTTTCATTTTGTTTTCTTCATATTCTGAATATGAACCTTCGAAGTAGAATACATTGGAGTCTCCTTCAAAAGCAAGGATATGTGTACAGATACGGTCGAGGAACCAACGGTCGTGCGAGATAACTACTGCACAGCCGGCGAAATCTTCCAAACCTTCTTCCAAAGCACGCAGAGTGTTTACGTCGATATCATTGGTAGGCTCATCGAGCAACAGTACATTACCTTCTTCTTTCAAAGCCATCGCCAAGTGTAAACGGTTTCTTTCACCACCGGACAATACACCGCAGAGTTTTTCCTGATCGCCTCCGGAGAAATTGAAACGGGAAAGGTATGCACGCGCATTCACGTCACGTCCACCCATGCGGATCAACTCATTACCACCGGAAATTACCTGATATACGCTCTTATTCGGATCAATATCTCTGTGTTGCTGGTCTACATACGCCACCTTTACAGTCTCTCCTACTTCAAATTCTCCTTTATCCACTGTTTCCAATCCCATAATCAGGCGGAACAATGTCGTCTTTCCCGCACCATTAGGACCAATCACACCGACAATACCATTAGGAGGAAGCATAAAGTTCAAATCGTCAAACAACAATTTATCACCGTATGCTTTAGCCACATGTTTGGCTTCAATGACCTTATTACCCAGACGGGGACCATTCGGAATAAAGATTTCAAGTTTCTCTTCTTTCTCCTTCACGTCCTCATTCAGCAATTTGTCATAAGAGTTAAGACGTGCCTTACCTTTCGCCTGACGGGCTTTCGGAGCCATGCGTACCCATTCCAACTCACGTTCCAGTGTTTTACGACGTTTGCTGGCGGTCTTTTCTTCCATTTCCATACGTTTGGTCTTCTGTTCCAACCAGGAAGAGTAGTTACCTTTCCAGGGGATACCTTCACCACGATCCAGTTCAAGAATCCATCCGGCAACGTGATCGAGGAAGTAACGGTCGTGCGTCACAGCAATAACCGTACCTTCATATTGTTGTAGATGTTGTTCCAACCAGTCGATAGACTCTGCATCCAAGTGGTTGGTAGGTTCGTCCAGCAAAAGCACATCCGGTTTCTGCAGCAACAAACGGCAAAGAGCTACCCGGCGACGTTCACCTCCGGAGAGATTTTCTACCGGCTGATCTTCAGGCGGACAACGGAGAGCATCCATCGCACGCTCCAACTTGCTATCCAGATTCCATGCATCAGTTGCATCAATGATATCTTGCAATTCACCCTGGCGAGCAAAAAGAGCATCCATCTTATCCTGATCCTCATAATACTCCGGCAAACCGAATTTCTGATTGATTTCTTCGTATTCTGTCAGTGCGTCAACAATGGGTTGCACACCTTCCATCACTACTTCTTTTACTGTCTTTGTGTTGTCTAAATAAGGTTCCTGTGCCAAATACCCCACGGAATATCCCGGAGAAAACACGACTTCTCCCTGAAAGGATTTCTCCAAACCGGCGATGATCTTCAATAACGTTGATTTACCAGAACCGTTCAAACCGATAATACCGATTTTCGCTCCATAGAAAAACGACAGGTAAATGTCTTTCAGCACATTCTTATTAGGAGTGAATGCTTTGCTCACTCCTACCATTGAGAAGATAATTTTTTTATCGTCAGCAGCCATAATGTATGATTATATATTGTTGATAATGGCACAAAGATAAGAAAAATGTTTGAATTCTTTTGGAGTTATAAAAAAATGTTCTACCTTTGCACCCGCATTCGAAAGAAAGCACTGAAGGATTGATTCGCTAGCTCAGCAGGTAGAGCACAACACTTTTAATGTTGGGGTC
>OGFZ01001175.1_pt1 | contig 11966 bp, 16 predicted proteins | sample 1571081 | NCBI WGS metagenome assembly OGFZ01 (sample SAMEA2582039, study PRJEB24529) | metagenome | biome: Human gut stool | place: China | collected 2011
CATGATGTTAAATTGCAAAAGCCAAACTCGGAAGGAATGAATTTAGCATTGACTCAATTAGGTTTAAGTGCGGAAGATGTTATTTCTTTTGGGGATGAGGTTAGTGATGTGATAGCTTCAAATGGAGCGGGAATTGAAAGTGTAGCTTGTTTATGGGGAAGTACTAATGAAGAGGCATTGTTAGGATCAGAGGCTGACCATGTTATTTGTACTCCTAATGAGATAATATCTCTATTAAAATAGTATTATGGATTAGAGAGGTAGCCGAATAAGGTACCTCTCTTGTTAATAACTAAATCATTCCTTTCTCTTTAGCTAATTTTAAGATAGCCTCACAAATAAACGAAGTCTTATCGTCTACCTCTTCAAGAATTGAACTGACATCCTCCGGGGCTTTAAAGCCGTAGCGTTTAGCAGTTGTTTTCTTTCGTCCTGCCCAGCTCTTGTGCCCCCATGTTTTCCCTTTGTTATTTCATCCATAATTGTTATATTTGCAAAATCCTAATCGGTTGGAGAGGTTTCCCTCCACTTGGATTTTAGAGTAGAATTTCGAAGTTTACTCTTACTTTTCCAGATTCTAAATGAAATTGCGAGTCTCATAATGAATACCGATTAGGTTTTTCTTCTTGCTTTCTCAATGAAGAAGATGTAATATTATCATTATCCTATAAGCATAAACAATATAATAGCAACTGTTGCTGCTGTTGCTAAAATATAAATCATTTTGTTTTTCTTGAGCTCATCTATTTGTGCCTTTTGTACTTCAATAATGGTATCTTTGTCTTTGATCACATTATTATGATTTTTGTTGGACTCAAATTGGTCTTCTACCCGCTTTCTAGTGCTTTCTGCTAATTTAGCAAGGTGGTGTCCTGTATCAGTTGGATTGTTTTTGTATTCACTAACGAATAATCTCAATAGTATGTTTGAATCTCCATGTCCTACTCCTGAAAATATGGGAGTATTACATTCTAGTATACAGTTGATGACTTCACAATTACTGAAGAAATCTAGTCCTTCACCACCTCCTCTTAAAATGAAAATTGCATCATACTTTTGGGAGTCTAGACTATCTATGCAACGCGTAAATTCTTGTATATTGCCAAAATTACATTGAATTTCATGGCAGTCATACATATTTATTCCTGAACCTAATGCGTCCCAAAATTCAGTTCTGACTTCTGTTCTTTGAGGAAATAGAAGACATATTTTTGGCTTTATATTTTTCAATAATATATCTTCTAATTCAATTGATATATTAGATGTTTTCTTTCCGCTTTTCTTCTCCAACAATTTAAGTATTTGTTCCTCTTTTGTGGATATTCTTCTTTCCAGCTTAGCAGTTGTGTCTGTTACACTTAAATAGCAATGAAATAAGCAGTCTTTTTTATTCGATATAACAAGCACACCAGTGAACGAATAAATATAGTCATTTTCAAGTTGGTCTCTAATGTCTTTGCTGACTTTTATAACTATAGATTCTTCGGTATTCTCATCAATTAAAGTATCGAAGTAAAATCCATTATAATCCTTAGTTCCATTCTTTTTGTATCGTCCTTTTAATTCTATTTGATTGTTAATAGTATCAGGTATTCTTAGATTACTTTTGAGTATGCAGGAAATAGAGTTAGGTGTGTGCATTTGTTTGTTTTTTTTGCAAAAATAGCGAAAAAATAAACATTAGCTAGTTTTATGGATAAAATATTAATGGTTGAATCCCCATATTATTAACCCTTCATGATTACTATGAGGATAGTGATAATTTCCTTTATTATTTATATATTGCAATTTATGTTTATAATCTGATTGATATTAGTAGTATAATGTCTGGAGAGCTGTTCTTGTTTTAACCTCCATTCTCTTCCGTTTCCTTGCACTGCCAGTTTGATGCGTTGACCGTGATCACCGTTGATCTTGTCTACGATTTGCATGAGCTTATTGTGCTTCTCACGGTCTACGGAATCAAAAAGTCCGAGTTGTACATCTTCCGTTATTTCGGTGATGATGACACCTGCCTTCTTGTATTGATAGTCTTGCATGAAAATCGTTTTTAATCCGGCTAACGCATAATGAACTATCTCTTGTGTGTTGTTAGTTGGTACAGGAAAATGTACGACTGTATTCTTCCAGTATTGTGGAAGGTCCTCCCGGAAGTTGTTGGTATGAATAAATACCATTAGTGATGCTGCATAAGATTTTTGCTTCCTGAGTTTCTTTGCACAGGTTGATGCGTGTGTGGCGATGGCTTCAGCTATTGTGTCGATATCAGTAAGCATCTTACCAAAAGAGCGTGAGGTGCATATCTGTTTCTTAGCCGGTGGTGCTGAGTCCATATCAATGCAGGAAATCCCATTAAGTTCTTTCCAAGTACGTTCACCGACTACTGTCATATTCTTGCGCACCCATGAACCGGAAAGCTGAGTAAAGTCATAGGCTGTTTTCACTCCTTGTTTTTCCAACTTTGCAGCTTGCCGACGTCCGATTCCCCATACATCGCTAATGTCAGTAAGTTGTAAAGCCTTGATTCTTTTTTCTTCTGTATCAATAATACATATACGATTGTATGCCGGATATTTCTTCGCGAACTTATTAGCGACTTTTGCAAGTGTTTTAGTTGAAGCAATACCGAGACTTACCGGTATGCCAGTACCACGTGTTACTTGATTGACAATTTTTGCTCCAAAAGATCGAATCTCTTGAATGCCGACTAGATTGACGAATGCTTCATCAATTGAATAAACTTCCAGTTCGGGAGCTAAATCTGCCAATATTGACATTACACGTCCGGACATATCTCCATATAAAGTATAGTTCGACGAGAATACTGTAACTTGATTGCTACTGACAAAGTCTTTAATTTGATATGCAGGGACACCCATTTTGATCCCTAATGCCTTGGCTTCATTACTTCTTGCAATGACACATCCGTCGTTGTTGGATAGTACAACGACAGGCTTTCCGTTTAGAGCCGGATTGAATACCCGTTCACAAGATGCGTAGAAGTTATTACAGTCCATTAAACCGAACATTATCTTTTCCTCCGATTCTTTTTGATTGTAAATGTAACGATTCCCCAGATCATGAAGTCATTCTCCTTGGTTACTTTTATCAATGGATAATCCGGATTGGAAGGGACCAGCCAGATAGCTTCCGGCTCCAGTCTTACTCTTTTGACGGTGAACTCACCATCGATAAAGCATACTGCCAAATCATCATCCATCAGTTCTAATGACTTGTCGATGACCAGTATGTCACCTTCTTCTATTCCTTCGTCTCTCATCGAGTCTCCCGTCACACGTCCGTAGAACGTAGACGCCGGATGACGGATCAGTTCTTTGTTCAAGTCAATCGCCTGTTCCATATAGTCCTGAGCAGGAGAGGGAAAGCCAGCCTTTATTCCTTCATCGGCAAATTGCAACGGAAGGCTGCTGGATATGTCTATCTTATGTATTTCTATTTGCTTTTTCATAACTCTGAATCTTTTCATTAAGAACAAAAGAGGTCAGGGTTTGCTCATTACAGATACTCGTTTTTAATTATAAATAGTTTTTTCCCAGTCATCCAAGACTGTTACTTCCCACCGAGGAAGGTTTGGATTAATATAGGTTACAGACCTACCATATACAGAGAAACTTTTTCCAATAAACTCGTCGATAGCTTCATCTTCCCCTTTTTGAAGACAGATATTCATAAAAACATGCATTTCATTCCAGTTTGTAGGCCCTATGAACAAAGATTCAATCAAGCGGCCTTTAACAGGTACACCAATAACTTGCTCTTTTATCCTATCAACTAATGATACAGCTTCTTCAAAAGTCATACTTGTATTTTTAGAACAAATATACACAAAAAAACAGATGCCCTCTCCCCTATCCCATAAAAGCGATTTCAATCTGTGGAATTTCAGTATTACAAATTTCAATTCTATTAAGAAAGATATTTTCGTAATTCTTCAATTGCCTGTGATGCACTTCGGACTACCACATACTTATTACGGCATGATTCCGCTTGTTTTTGAAACTCTTTTTGATATTCTGATTGTTTCCCCACCTTCGTTTTAAACTCTATACAGAGAGAAGCAAAACCCTTTTTGGGAATTAGTACGATCACATCAGAAACTCCGGGTTTCACTCCTTGACGTTTAAGGTTAGCGGCTTCCCTTACATGACGACTACCACCGTTCGGAACGGCAAATATAAGTCTGTCTGGAATATTTGGGAAATATAAAGGAATAAGTTTAAAGAACTCTGTTTGTATGCGAGCTTCCTCATTATTATGTACTTCTTTAGAACGTGGAGGATTACGCTGATCAGCATAACAATTATAACACATAAAACCGATATCGGTCTTAATAACCGACACTGTTTCCTTTCCACATAAAATGCACTTTTCTTTACTCATTTTTAATATTACTTTCTAAAAAACATATCACCCGAAATAGACCGGGCTGTATCATTTTAAAGGGTTAGTTACTATGTTTATTGAATATCATTCCGAGGTGCTCCTCGATATGATTCGTTATCGTTCTGTTTTGAGCCTTTTCAGGCTACATCATTAATACTAATTTCTCCTTTCAAAACTCGCTCTACCTGTCTGTCGATTATCTCTTGAAATTCAATTTGGCAGATAAGAGAACAATCCGGTATAATCTCTTCCACTGGGTCACCTCGCCATATTGGTAGTTCATCAAGGAAAATACGACCGTCTTTATCCTTTAGGCATGTTGCACCTACATCACGTTCAATCTGTGCCATTTGAGCAAATACCTCCGGGAAGTCCTTCCGGATTTTGTTCCAGTAGCCCATGCCACCTTTCACACAACCGATGCAGTTGTTGTTATTGTAGCCCATCTTGTACATAGCGGGGATTTTAATACCGGCTTTCCAAAGCATACCCATAGCATTCGGTTTCGTAATCTGCTTTTCAATAAGCGGAAATAGCGGCTTTGTGTCTGGGTACTGCTGCTTTAATCGGATAGCTCGGTTAATCTCTTTTGGTTCATAATCGAATCCCCAAACTTGACCGTCCCAAGAACCAAGTTCCTTTTCCAACTTGTACCGGACTTTCTTTTTCAGTTCAAGAGTACAAGCAGCACCATGCGCACCATTGATAAAACCTTTCCGTAGGACATCAGCTACGCAAGTGTATTTGTCGCTTCGGATAATGTGAATAGGCTGATCGTACCATCTTTCGCAATCAGATAGAAAACGAGTGTTGTCCGAATGTCCGGAGCCAGTATCTATGTAGTAAAGCCGCACGTCATCGTATAGGCTAAGTGCTATCTTACAAGCGACTGCGGATGTTACACCGCAAGAAAACCAAGCTATTATCATATTTTTATTATCTTTGCCAAATGTTGAACTAAAAATATTATTTATGAAAAACGTTCTTTATCATTACATGTCAATGAGAAAAGTTGATTTAGATGATGATTACATCTTTTATGAAGATGGGACAATCGTCCATCACTACGACAAGAGCCGTTATCCAGGTGGGTATGATTTGAAAGAAGAAATTACCCCAAACCAAATTAGCGACTCTAAAAAGAGTGATATATTAGCAAAATGCCCAGAGGATAAACGGGAAGCAGTAGCTAAAATTCTCAATAGCTGATTTAATGCCGGATATATTCCGGCATTTCGCATTTCATTCATTTCTTTCTTTAATTTGAATTATTCTTCATCATCATATTCTGTATCAAAGATACGTGCAACCATATCTACAATATTTTCCTCAATATCTTCCGTGGATCCAGTTACCGCATTGGCTATATTTTTCTTCTCCTGAATGATCCGATAAACTTTTTCATCAATAGTTCGCCGGCCAAGAAAATAGTAGCAAGTCACAGAATCCTTTTGTCCGATACGATGCGCACGGTCCTCACATTGACAGCAATCGGCGTACGTCCAAGGGAACTCAACAAAGGCGACATTACTTGATGCGGTAAGCGTCAAACCGACTCCGGCTGCTTTTATTGAGCAAATAATAATATCCACTTTAGGATTATTTTGAAAGGCGTCAACCGCTCTTTGCTTCATGTCCGGTGATTCTCTACCTGTTACAGATACAGCCGTGGGGAAGTAACGTTTCAATTGATCTACAACTTCATGAAGCGAACAAAAGAGGATTATTTTCTTTCCATTCTCCCGGAAGTCTTTCACAAATTCAATAACATCGCGTACTTTGCCACGAGCAGAAATTTGCCGGAGAATATTGATACGTACCATCACTTCACCACGTAGAGCCTTTTCTATCTTATCATCGTCAGCATCCTTGTATTTCTGTAGATACATAATAAGGTCGCGTTCTGCATCCATATACTCTTTGCGATTTGTAATTTCGCAAGTATTAACCTGACGTATCTTATCCGGAAGGTCTGTAAGAACAAGAGACTTTTCACGACGAAACATGCAATATTGCCAAAGGTTGAAATTCAGTTCTTTCAAATTAGAAGCCTCTCTTTGTCCGGAGCAGTATCGGTTAACAAATGGTTTATAGCCACCAAAATCCTCCATACGGTTTAGAATTGCCAGTTGTGGAATCAGGTCTTTTGGCCTGTTGACAACTGGGGTTCCAGTAAGTTCTATCACCCATTCTTTACCGGTGCATATCCCTTTACAGAATTTAGCTTGCTGGGTTGATGCTGATTTGCAACGGTGACTTTCATCAATAATAACTGACTTGAATAAATTGATTGAGTTTCTAAATTCTACATCTCTCAACGTCCAGCCTTCGGCTTTCTTTATGCGTTGTACGAAGTATTTCTTTAATGATTCATAGTTAACAATAAACACCTGGTGCATTCCTGTCTGGAAGAAAAAAGTCCACGTATCACGCACCTTGTCGGTTAGGATCATCGCTTTTTTATCTGTAAATTTCTCCCATTCACGTAACCAATTTATTTTGAGTGAAGATGGACAAATGACAAGACAAGGAAAAGCATCAGCAAGATTTATTGTTGCAATACTCTGCAATGTCTAGATCGGAAGAGCGTCGTGTAGGGAAAGAGTGTAGATCTCTGCAATGTCTTACCGAGTCCCGGTTCATCGCAATTCATAAACCGTTTTAGTTCCAATCCCCGTGCAATACCTTTAAGCTGATAAGGATAAGGCTGAATCTTTAAATTGTGCGGAACGGTTAGGTCCGGCAGTTCCGGAATATCATAAGCGATATCTTCCTCCTTTTTTTCTGTACCGTTTACCCAATTTATATTCTCAAACTGCTGTATTTGATAAATCATCCTTTCAAGCTCTACCCTACTCCTTGTCGGGACAATCCAAACTTTTTTAGCACCATCAAAACGTCTACCGGGAATCTGTCTGACCCGATCTATTATTGAAGTCTTATATTTGAATGATAATTCGAAATTATCTCCTTTTAATTCAATATTCATGATTCAGAGTATTTAGCAGGGGGAATTATCCCCCCTGTGATGATTGATTATGCGGTTGCGTCAAGAGGTGCAGGCGCCTCTATTTGTTTTTTACGTCCTCTTTTTTTAGGCTTCTCTTCTTCCAGTACAACAGCTTCTTCCGGTTCATCCGTTTCGAAATCAAGCCGCTCTTGTCTGACTCCCCATTTCTCTTCAAACAGATAACTTTCAACTTCCGCATCACAAGCTGCAGCATCAATGCTCAATTCTTCATAGTAAGGGTAATCTGCATCAAGGAGAGGAACGAAGATTTTCAAGTCAACAACTTTGCCGGACTGGAGAAGTTTAGCTCCCATAATGGTAATTCCAGAAACACCATCGACGCTGTCATTTGCATAGCCCGTAATGATATAATTTTCCAGAGTCTCTGCATAGCCCGGGGAAGTAAAGCTATCTTTGTTGATATTAGATGCCTCTGGCTGCTCACACAATACAACGAGATGTAATTTAAGCCGGCTAAACGCTTCTCTTAAATCGCTGTGGATGATCTGATCGCAGCTCTTGTTAATTACATTCGTGTAGTTCGCTTCCGAGAAACGCTCATTGTACACTACATTCAAGCGGTCTTTTTTGATAACCGCCTTCTTGATCTCATTTTTTACTTGTTCCATAATCTTCTTTAGTTGATAAAGTGATAATACTAAATGCTGATACAACTCCCATGACGGCAGCCGTAGTTATTTCTCTAGTCGTTGCATCTTCTCTTTGAGAGAAAGACAATGCCGTAAACAGACTGATAACGGCTAGCCCGATTGTGATTCTTTTTAAGTTTTTCATGATGATTGCTTTTTATTGTTATTATACATTCCGGACATTTTCATTTCTTCTTTTGCTTTACTTATCACAGTTACACACCATGATAGTTGATGCGTCGCCGTCCGATTGCAGCGTTCGCACCAGTCGACCAAATATCGTTCTTCCCTACACAAAGAGTTAACTAGAGCATTTATGGCCGTCGCTGTTGCTTTCGCATTCTTAGCTGTATCAACAAGCGTCTGCATGACCTCAGATTTCATCGCCTCATTGAGCCAGTATTTTGAGTCTGCAAGTAATTTGCCGGAACGGGCAACATATACAGCCAAGTCATTGCCACGTTGTACCGCTTCTGTCGCATCTTCGCTCATGGTTATATTGAGAAATGAATCTATATTAGTTAATTCATCCAATATTTGATATTTAGGTGTGATAAGTAAGTTCATATTGTTTTTATGATAAAATATAATCAGACCATCAATTGCCACCATTTGAAAGCCAGGTCTTCGTACTTTTCTTTTCCCTTGGTATATGTAGGATGATTACGGTCGGTGATAAAATGCTTGAATATCTTGCAGTTCTTTTTCGAGATTGCATAAATGAAATCCTGTTTACTTCCTGCGATATCCATATACCAGGCACGGGATCGGTCCCAGTCAAAGAAATCTATCGCTTCATCGAATTGTGCCTGAGACTCTGCAAAGGTCGTTTTCAAATCGCCACCAAAACCGTAAGCAGATAACCACCAGTCCCATTTACAGCGAGTATCGAGGTGATAGGCAAAGTTCCCATAATGGAACTCCTGCTGCTTATTTACCATGAACTTCTGTGTATCAGACTGCGCTAGCACAACAGCAAGAAACTGGTCTTTCTCCGCTTCCTTCCGGAGAGCCTTACGCATCTCAAGTCCTAATTCAAATTCTTCTGTCGTGTACACATAATCATCTACCATCAGCTTGTCATACCGAACACGGTCATTCTCTGTGATAAGAGCGTCTACAAGAGTACCGAACTTGAATGCCTTTTCTTTATCCCCGTATTGAGCACGGGGATAGAGATAATTTTTAAGTTCTGTCAGATCAGAGTTACTTACTTCTGTACGCGAATAATATGAATCGGGATTTGACATAACTATTTAGCTTTTACATCTGCCTCGTAGCTGATGAATTGTGATTCGATATGCTTTTGATCTTTGCTGTTTGCCTGTTTCTCGCAATAGGTAATCATCTTCTTAAAGATTTTCTCTAGTTCTTCAACTGGCAGACTCTGTCCTTCATTTAGCCACCACATCTGAAATATCTCCAAATATCCTTGCTGATGCAAAACAACAATCTTTTCTTTCACTTTAGCGTTTGTCGGTGGAGGGGCAACAGATGCAGCAGCATTAGAAAAAAGGCTCCCTATTGAACTTCTCTGTGCCTTCATTGCAGATTCTTGTTTAGCAACTTCTTCCTGCCTTTTTATCTCTTCCATCTGTTTTGCTGTTTCTTCGGCTTCACGCTGCTTGCGCTGTTCTTCAGCTTTTGCAGCCGCTTCCGCATTTGCCAAACGAAGTTGTTCTAATTCTGCTAACTCTTTACGCTTAGATGGAATACGGTCAATCAAATCCTGTCGGATACTTAATAGCTTGGCTTTATAACGTTGAGCAAATTCCTCATATTTACCCTGTAGTACATTCCGTCGAATTTCCTTCTTTGTTTCCAGACTGATATAATAAGTTGCTTCTTCCTCATTGAATTTATCGAAATGCGCTTTAGGATAATCAGTTTGGAAAACAGTAATACCGATAACTTCACGGTCAAAATTTGCATAAGTAAGTCTAGTGAAAATATCCTGTAATTCAACAATTTTGGATGTAAGATACATATTGAAGTAAGAAAGGAGATTATTTTCAATCGCTTGTTGGTAACTCGCTTTTTCCGAATCAATTCGGGCTTTTTGCTCGGCGATTTTCTTTCTTTTCTGTTCTTCTTCATACTTATACTTAGCATACTCATTGCGTTTTGCTACTAGCTTGCCAGGGATTGTAGTAGAATCCTTTGGATCAATCTCTTTTTCCTGTGAAGTGAAGAAAGAACGTACCTTATCAAATATCTGTGTGATGGGCTTGCGACGTTCGTCCATATTTTTAAGGGTAACATTTACCTTTTTCAAGTAGTCAGCTGCAGCCTGGTCTATTGCTTCATTCATACCTTCTCCTTCGATTGTATCAAGGAGAGTTTGACCGGCTTCATTGCATTTCTTGACAGAGTTAGTATTCCTTCCGATGATGTCCGGAAAGGATGAAAGGATGTTTTTTACCTCATCTATTTTGATTAATTCTGTTGCCATAATTGTTTTCTTAAATTGGTTAGTAAATACTTAGAAACCTCCGTTTGCATCATCTTCAGACACTGTTACTTGTACAGGTTCCGGAGCATCTAATTGTTTTTCTTCTCCAAAGGGAACTTTAGTATCATATACTGTTTTAGTAGGCTCATTGATTTTTTCTTCATCTACAATACCATAGTCGATAACTTCTTCATCCTCCTGCTCTGTAGCCATCATAGTGTACTTTCCGGTACGGACCTTAGGATAAGCATCAAAAGCGTGCTTAATCATCTTATTTTCTAAAAAGACGGGATCAATGCCGCCACTATTTGAACTATAAAGCGCATTAGCTTTACCTAATTCACGTCTTTTAGTTTGGTCGTTCCATTTCGCATTTGCTTTTTCACTGTAATGCTTCAAACGTTCTATATCACCTTCCATTAGCCATTGATAATCTACTGAATTATCATTGCGTACAATACGAATGAATGCAGCTATGACTTTAGTAGAAGTACGAGGACATTGTGCTTCATATTCAATATTTTTCATTCCATTTACTAATGATGCTCTAAAGTGATCTCCTTCATAAACAACAACAGGATTATCTGCATATTTAATCTGACCGGCTCGCATACGCATTGTAAGCTCCCCATATCCTGTAACTGATACATAGGCACGTTTTTCATAAATGTCATATCCTTGTGCATTTTTATGACCTGTTTTGCAACTACGGCTAAGAATATAGCAAAGGGGATGTCCGGTTTGGTCTAATGTAAGACCATTGACCGCTATATCAAGAAAGCAGCCGTAAAGAGACATCTTCGTAGAATCTGCTACATCGGGATTATCACGGAGCAATTTTTGAAAGTTAAATACTTCTTTGTGATACATCTGCTCGCCTTTGTCAGTTCCCCAAATAGCGTTGTACATTTGAATAAATTTTGTCTGTACATTTTCATTTTCGACAATTTTCGTTGCTGGAAGTGCGTTTAGCTCCTCCACTTTCACTTCAATAATGTTACTCATAATTGTTTAAATATTAATTATTTATTAATCTCCTTGGTATACTCCACGGCTGTATTCTTCCATTAATAGAAGATCCTCCGCAGTAGGTTGTTTGGTTATATCCATTTTACAAGGCACCACCTCTGTAGGAGTTGGTTCAGAGCTACATTTCCTTTTCTGTTCTTCCCTTGCGTCAAGCTGCTTACCAATGCTTTCCTGTAGAGCCTTTAGCATTTCTGATGACTTCGGTATGTAGGTCATACGGCTAGTTGCATTAGTTGTTTGATAATGTTGTCCGGTACTTTATTATGCAGGTCCATCATTGCGCTGGCTGTTTCCAGTTCTGAACGCTTCACATAATATTTCCCTCGTTCCTTATTATTTGCCGGATAAAATTTGATCCAGGCTTTTTCGCGCCATTCTGTAATCAGGCGTTTTCCGTATATATCTTCCGCTTGTGATATTG
>OGFZ01001182.1_pt1 | contig 11918 bp, 4 predicted proteins | sample 1571081 | NCBI WGS metagenome assembly OGFZ01 (sample SAMEA2582039, study PRJEB24529) | metagenome | biome: Human gut stool | place: China | collected 2011
ATTGTTTCACTCGTTTTGAAACTGATACTCACATCGAGATTCAAGCAAAACTCGATTGTCCTGAACCATCATGCCCTCATTGACAAGGAAAGGCTAATTTGCTTTTGTGGCGCAAAACTCCCATACAAAAGTATGTAAAGTCTTTATTCTACTTAATTATATATCGATGGTCTCACCAACAGCTAAACCCCTATAACCTGCTGATTCAACTTCTTTTTTAGTTGTCTTGTAATGACTATAATCATCAATATGAATGGGATAAATCCTTTTAGGTTGAAGGAGGGCATTCATTCGGTTTAACATTTTTAAGTCCATGGTAAATGGGCCACCAAATGAACCTGATTTTACAGCACCTAAATTAGCAAAAATAGCATCTATATTTTTAGGGACATTTTGGGTTAAGTCTGGGTACAAAACAGTATCACCGGTAAAATAAATGACTTTAGTTTCTGACGAACTGGTGATTGTTAGTTGATAGCCATTTACCTTACCAACTATCTTTCGCATGATGTAATTACTGGCATGATAAGCCGGTAATGCTTTTATGGTGATACAGTAGTCAGCGACTTGAAATGCTTGTTCTTCTCCCCATCTTAAAACACTGTTATTTAAGCATGGTACCCCATCTAAGAATTTCTTGTTGGGAGAAATGACCGTCTTCCCTTTCAGGTAATCTCTTCCTACATCATCCAAATGATCTTGATGCCCATGAGTAATTAACCATACATCAACTTTGCTAAGAAGAGACTCATCCTTATGAACATCAGTTTGTTTCTCGGAGACAAATCCTTTAAACTGAACTAAAGTTCCCTTAGGTGATAAGTCAGGATCAATTCCGATATGAAATTGATTATCAATGGAGATGACGCCACATGCAACGCCACAATAAGTAAACGAAATAGACATAGTACCTCTTTTTATAACAAGCGACAAGTTGAAAAAACAGTCATTAACAATAATGGAATGAGCATTTAAGTGCACAGCTCTTGTAACTAGATTATAGTTTTTATCATCACTTTTATCAATACCAGCGTATGTTCGACACCTTCTTTTACGTTTAAAATACTTAGTTTCCACAGACCTCGGTTAGGTAATCCACAAAAAAATCCCAAGTGCACTAAGCAACTTGAGATTTTCTTTCTGTCTGGGCATGCCTGAGTCATTCAGGACTTTATATTATTTGTCCTTTTGATCTTTGTGATCTTTTTTATTTTTCTTTTTACGTCCGTTGCGGCCAAGTCCTAGACCTGTTACCGATACGGTGAAGCCAGCGATATTGATGGTTTCTTCAATCTTACCTTTACTTGCTTCTTCCTCATTTGAGAGATTAATTGGCATCTTGTGTTTAGAGCCTTTACCCTCAGCTTGACTTGAAACAGGTGCTTCAAAGTCATCGCCTGGTCCATAAGTGACTGGTCCATCATGAGCTTCGACTTGCTCTTCGACTTGGTCGAGAACTTCTAGGTCTTGGATTTCTTCAACAACGATATCGTCTGCCTTGTCTTCCTTAGGTTTACCGTTAATATCGCCTGTTAATGGGATATAAACAACGGTTTCCTCAAGGTTACGTTGACCTACTGTCTTACCTTCAACCTTGTCCTTATCAGCACTGTAGCCTTCTACTTCAGGGGTGATGACTGTTTCAAACTGACCTTTATTTGAAGTCCAGTAGCTTGAACCAAGCTCTTCACCTGTAACTTTATCAATAGTCAAACTACGTGTCCATTGAGCAGTTTGGATGTTATTGGCAGGAAGTTCTGCTTGTCCATCGCTAGATGTGTAAAGAACTGTGAAGGTTACATCTTTAATATAGCTTTCACGTTCTGGCCATTTAGCACCATCAGGATTTGCTGGGTTGATTGGTGTACCAGCTTCTTGGATGTTATCTGGACCTACTTGAACGGTACCATGACGAAGGGTAACCATGAAGTTTTGGTCAACATGTGAATCGCCATCAAAGATCACACCGTTTGTGAAGCCATCAGCAAGAAGGGTATAACCACGGTCGCTATAGTACTTGATACGTTCGATTGTTGAGTATTCAATCACTTCGCCTGATTTACCAAGCAAGTCGACCACTTCAAGTTTCTTACGAGTTGTACCGTCAACATAAGTGACTGTAGCTTTCTGAGCATCCTTGAGGTAAGTAACCACTTCCATGATTTCAGGAGTTTCCACAGAAACCTCTGTCATTTCAGCAACTTCCATACGGTCTGGTGTAAATCCGACAACCTCAGGTGAAGGCACAGCTGAGAAGCCAGCTTGAGTACTTGACCATGCTTCATAATTGATAGCACCTGTCACAAGGTTAACATTAGCCAAACGTTTGAAATCAAGAACTTCAACGTAGTCGTCGCTAGCCAAACCACCTTCTTCGAAGACATACTGGATGGTACGTGTCACATCGGCACGGTTTTCAAGCATCTCTACGCTATTTGGCCAAACTGGGCTATTCACATCGTTTGGATCTACGACTTCACCTGCAACTGGTGCTGGCATATCTGGGTCGATAAGAACCAAACGTTCACGAAGAACCACTTCGAAGACTTGGTCAAAGTCAGAGTCACCATTGTAAGTGTGGTCAAAGGCTTCTGCATAACCATCGTTGACAAGTTCATAACCTTGTTTGAGCAAGTTTGCGATTTGTTCATCAGTAGAGTAGTCAATCTTCTCACCTGAGCTTCCGACAACAACATCACGAGTCAATTCTGACTTATCAAGCTCATTCATGTAAAGGATAATAGCTTTTTGCTCATCCTTAGCATAAACCACGTTGGTATCTTGACCTGGGTGTTCTGGAGTAATAAAGGCCTTTTCAGAAATGTAACCAAGAACATCTGGAACGACTGTTTCCATAGCCATGGTTGGATCTTCTGGATCGTTGTTGTAGCTTGGAGTAGGTGCATTTTCGATTGGTGTACCATACTCATCTACTGGAATAATCTTACCAAGTTCTGTGTAAGTAACAGTATCTTCCACTTCTGGAAGGTCTGGGCGAACTTCAAGTCCACCAGCTTGACGTTTATCTGCATAGAAGCCTTCAACTACTGGAACTTCTACAACATCATAAGTGAAGCTGTCTTGATCCCAAGTGCTTGTTTGTTCCACTTGGTTAAACTTACCGTGGAAGCTGAAGCTATCTTGAATGTTGATAACTGGATCTTTGTAACCTGCACCTTGGAAGGTAACCGTTTGTTTCGTATCTTGTGTGATATCATCTAAGATTGGTTCGTAAACCAAGGTTTGGTCCATGCTGAGGTCAATTGGCAATACCAATTCACTTTCAGCTTGGTAGCCAGCAACTTGTGGTGCTGGTGTTTCAATAACTTGCGTAGCATCTTGAGGATCATTAGCATAATGAACTGGTTCTGCATCCGCGATTGGATTACCAAAGGTATCAACAGGGATAATCTTACCGAGTTCTTTATAGGCAACACTGTCTGTAGCTTCTGGTTTATCAGGTGTAACAATCTGCATACCAGCCACTGCCTTGTCCGCATAGTAACCTTCGATAACTGGGACATTAACCTTAGCATAGGTATGGCTGTCTTGATCCCAAGTGTAAGTGTCTTCTGCTTGGTTGTATTTACCAGTGAAGGTAAAGTCAGACTGAATATTAACAGACGGTGTTGCTTCGCCAGCTCCTTTGAAGAAGACCGTTTGCAAGGTTGGTTGCGTTACATCTTCAAGGATTGGAGCGTATTCAACAAGAATATCGTCTGTCAAGCTCTCAGGCATGACACTTTGTTGCATTGGACGGTAACCCGGAATGTGAGGAACAAGTGTCTCACTAACCTTAGTTGGGTTATTGGCATCGTTGTTGAAGGTTGGCGTTGGAACGTTTGGAATCAAGCGTCCATTCGCATCAATAGGAATAATCTTACCAAGTGGAACGTAGGTAATGGTTTCTTCGATGTTATCTTCAGTAACCTCTCTACCTTTTACTTCTACTCTATCAGCAAAATAACCTAAAACAACTGGTGCATAGATGTCATAATACTTGGTCTTGTTTGGTGACCATTCTGTCTCATCAACAAGCTCACCTGTGACCTTGTCAAAGGTAAGGGTACGGACCCAATAAGCCTTTTGCACATCGGCATCCGGTAAATCCGCATTGCCGTCTGTACTCTTGTAAAAGACTGTGAAGCTTACTTCTTTCTCGTAAGCATACTTAGATGGCCACTTAGGTCCATCTGGATTATTAGGATTGATTGGAGTATCTGGGACTTGTTCATGGTCAGGCCCTACCTTGGCAACATCGTGTTGCAAGAGGACAAACCACTCTTGATCATCAATATCCTTGTCATCAAAAATGGCATCTTTAGGGAATTCGTCCTGAATCAAGTCATATCCCATGTCCTTGAAAGTCTTGATACGTGTTGCTGTTCCGTATTCAATCGCTTCACCCAATTCACCGGTCAACTGGTCACTAACCAAGTAAGCACCGGTAGTTTCATCAATATAAGTGATGCTGGCTTTCTTGAAAATTTTACGATACACAACCGGAGTATCCCCTCCTGGTTTGTTCGGTACTACACTTTTAATATCTGTCATATAATCTTGAACAGCTGGTGTTGCTGTCTCACCCGCCTTTCGTGGATCTTTTTTGTTATTGTTATACTGCTTAGTCAAAGCACCTGGAATATATTCCCCATCTTCTGTCACAGGGATAATGCGTCCCAATTTCCTATAGGTCACATGTTCCGTTACTGTTGGCACATATGGTGTGACAACGTTAAAACCCGCTTCCTTTTGGTCAGCGAAATAGCCCTGGACAACTGGTACCGGTATCTTAGGATAGGTATAACTGTCCTTGTCCCATTCGATTAAACCAGTCTTCCTATCTCTAGTTCCCGTAAAGACATGGTTTTCCATGACTTCAGAATCTGGAGTTTGCGAATCCGCTCCTTGAAAAATAATCTCTTGCTTAGATGGAATCCTCACGGTTTCCGATTGAACATGATTATCAAAGAGAGCTTCGTCAGCTCTAGCAAAATCTAATGGAGAGGGGGCACTGTGGTCAGAGCGACTTTTTGGGTTAGTCAATAATTTAGAAAGATCTATAGTATCAACTAAATCAGAGTCCGCTGATTTATGTGCAATATGCTCTTCGGCAGTTCTTGCTGCTGCTTCAGTCGCATCTTCCCTATAGGCTCTCAAAAATACTCCCCCTTTCTTCTTTTTATGAGAAATAAAATCCTATACTTGCTAAGTTCTCATGGAAATCTTTTCTATTAAGATTTCATTTTCCCTCAGAGAAGCTAACAAGCTTTTATCAAAAAATTAAATTTTTTGATATCTCTTATATATACTATAATACGAGAATCGAATTTTTACAAGTAAGGTGTAAGAACTTTAATCATTTTAACCCCTAAGTGAAAAAATAGTGCTTTAATGTGCAATATCTATCAAGTAGTTTACGAAAGTGGCATCAAAATGAGATTCTCTCTATAACTTAAATAATAAGTCTTTAATGATGTTTTATCTCCCTAGAGACACTCTTACAAGAAATACACTTAAAACGATTGCAACTACTTCTCATCTTTCAAAAGCTAAAACCTTACCTTAGTTGTAAGGGAACAACCTAAGAGAATGACACAGACAAGGTCGACTATGGAATACCAATAAATAACTGGCATTACTCCTAGTATAGATTGACTTTGACGCTTCGTCAATAGATTGGAAGCATTTAATGAAAATCCCTAATTTTAAAGCATTCTCGTATTAAATTGTGCATTAATAATAGTCACTTGGATTAGGCTATTTTGCTTTCATTCTGGGCACCAAATAGTCATAGGTATTTCACAACTCAGCCAAGAAAAGGGTTAAATGACTATTCACAGTCCACATCTAAGTCTTTACGGAGACCCAGTTACGCCATAAAATCCGAGACTGTTGTCTCGGTTCATACAGCTTGGAAACGATTAGATTTGTCCTCGGCCTTCACCGTCAAAGTAAACCCACCATCCTGGACTCACTTCAACCCAACGGTTGACAGCCATTTCACCTGAATTTGGATCAAAGTAACGAACAACACCGTTCACGCGAACCAAATGACCTTTGATTTGTTTACCATTGTTATCAAAGAGGAGGTTTTGACCATTGATATTAACCATGCCTTTGACAGCATTACCATTACCATCGAAGTAATACCAGCTACCATCAATTTCGTGGAATCGATTACGGTAAAGCTCACCTGAGTTTACATCATAGTAACGAAGGTTGCCATCTACGTTTGCCAAAGCACCTTTGACCTGACGGCCATTTTGATCAAAGTAGAGGTCTTGACCATTGATGTTTTGTGAACCTTTTACAGCCGTACCATCATTATTGAAGTAAGCCCAAACACCTGGTTCGATTTCTGCGAATCGGTTACGAGCCATCTCACCTGAGTTAGCATCATAGTAACGGATAGCACCATTCTCGTTAACAGTACGCCCTTTAACTTGGACACCATTGTTGTCGAAGAAGAGTTCTTGACCATTGATGTTTTGGTGACCTGTCACACGTTTACCATTACCATCGTAGTAAGCCCAAACGTTGTTACCAATTTGAACAAATTGGTTGCGGCCTGATGTATTGTTATTGTTGTTATCTGGTTTTGGATCTTGTTTACCGTTTGCATTCAAGACACCGTTTTGGTCGTAGTAGAATACTTGACCTCTACGGTTTTGACGATAACCATCACGCAATTGCACACCATTAGCGAGGAAGAAGTATTGTTTACCATCGATAGTCTTTTCACCGATTGCCATACGACCTGAGTTATCAAAGTAGTAAACATTTCCGTCGTTATCTTTGATGAAGGCATTCTTAGCACGTTTGCCATCGTTATAACGATAGTAAACACTGCCCCAGCTCTTCTCAAACTTACCACTACCATCACCGTTTTGGTTATCGTTGTTAGTTGATTGGTTGCTTCCGACTACTTTTGGAAGGCTAACTTTACCACCATTTGTACCGTAGTAACCACTTAGACCATTCTTAAGCACGTACTCTGAACCACGGTCAAGAATGTTAGTACCATTCATGTACTTCGCAGACCACTTCGTAATCTTCTCATCAGTTGTCATGCGTTTACCGTTAGAGATTTGAACACGGTCAAAGATTTGTGGGTAGAGACGTTTCAATTCATCAAGGAAGGCACCACCATATTTACCTTGGTAGTCATTACCAAAGGTACGTGTTTTAGCGGCATAGAGGCTGTGGTTGATGATTGCGCCATCTTTAGTTTCACCGTAGTTATTAACACGAGTTGCAGTAACTACTTCGTCACCTGGAAGGTTGTAGATTTGGTCTGGAACCCAGTCAGCAATCGCTGAGATACCTACAGCGTGGAGTGATTTAAGAGCTGCTTTCAAGTCAGCCAATGAACCGTACTTGTTGTCCTTACTCATACCAATATCATAACGGTCTGTAAAGGCATAACCATTTTGGATGACTGAGTCAAGGAAGCTACCGTCATCACTTGAAACGTACTGTGGTGCAAATTCGAATGATGTGATACCCCATGATTTGAAGAGGTTTGCATTTTCAGCAATCTTCTTATTAGTGTATTGTGATGGATTTTGAACGAAGTCTTGGAAGTTAGAGAAACCTTCGTAGATAACTTGTGAATCAAGGGCAGCATTTGATTCGTAAACCAAACCACTGCTGTTTTTCTCTTTACTTGGTGCTACACGCACGTCTTGATTTTCAGAAGCTCCTACTGGCACCCAAACAGCAAGGTAACCATCAACTTGAGGATTACGGATACCACGGATTTCGTTTGCATTAAATGTCAAATTACCGTTACCATCAGTGTATTTGACAATGCCGTTAGCATCGCTATCATTCAAGTAAGTAGCCACACCATCGTTTGTTGTCAAAAGCAATGGACGATAAGCTTGGTTACGGTGAGCCGCACCCATGTTAATTGTCAAGTTGCTTGTCAAACGAAGGGCTGGTTGGTTTGAAACGATAACTGCCATACCTTGGTTGCGTGTTTCTGCTGTACCAGCATCAGAAGCACTGTTAGCCCCTGTACCATAACGTACAGATGTCAAGACACCTGCAGCATCCCAACCATTAGTATTACCATAACCGATGTAGTTAACCTTCATATCTTGACCGCCAGCTGCATAGCGGATACGGCCTTTCAAGAGGGTTTCAATAGCATCATAATATGGTGATTTTTTAGCCATATATTGACCATCATCTGTGTACATGTCTCCATAGTAAACACGTGGCACAGTGTCCTTATGTGTAAGCATCAAGGCATATGCTGATGGGATGTTATATTGTGTGTATTGCTTGTTAGCACTACGCATGTCTTTGTTGTAGATTTCAAAGGCTTTCTTCATTTCATCAAGAGTGAAGGTATTCCCTGTTGATTGAGGGTTGATTTCATTTTTGATGATTTGACCAATGATTGATTGTACCTCTGAATCGTGGGCACGAACAAATGAGTAGTTAGCCATACGTTTAGAGTTTTTACCACTTTCAGAACGGTCATTTAAACTATTTGAAATGAGTGGTTCAACTCCTGAACGGTTACCAATTGGACGCAAGAGTGAATATACCAATGCCAAGTGCATAGGGTCATCCATTGGCAATTGAGCACCTTTGGTGTCTTCATTGTAGTAGGCATCATTGTGAGACCATGCTTCCAAGATAGACAAGTGCTTAATAGCTTGTTCTTGGCTTTGATCAGAACCATACTTAGCTTTGAAGTAATCTGAAGCAATTTGAAGAAGGTCAGCATTGACATTATCCACGGCATCGACACGAACACCATCGAAGTTTTCATCTTCAGAACCACCAGTGATAGTACCGATGTTCATGATGTAGTGGAGCCAGTTCAACTGCTCAGCTTGAACCGCTGGGTTTGAGTTGTCGATATCATTAGCCAACAAGAACTCGAAACCACCGTTACTTGTATCCTTAGTATACTTAGGATTGCGTTTACCTGTTTGGCTAGTTGGTGTGCGGTTCAAGAGACGATAGTCAGAGTTAGCATGACTTGTACGACTATCGTTGTTATAGAGAAGGGCACCACCTTGCAAGTGGTCACTATTATCAAGATTTTCAGAAGTTGAATTCCAACCTGGTTGGGTCTTCACGAAATTTTTGATAGTTGTACGCAACCAGTCAGTGTTACCTTCACGCGCAATACGTTCTTCAATACGTTTTTGAACTTCAAGCGCTGCTTGGTCCATTTGAGTTTGTGAGCTGAATGACGTATAGGTCTGATTGGTACCGAGACCTTGCTCCTTCATGTAGTTGAGGTAGCTCGCTTGGATAGCCTTGCTTGGCCACCAAACTGTAAGCAATGGACGTTTGTCATTTTCAGTTGAAGCAGTCCACTCTTTACCATCTTTCAAGATTTCTTTTGGACGGTACCATGTGTTGGCAGTGAAGTAACCATCAACAAGTTCGATATCTTTATCAGTTGTACCATAAAAGGCATTTTTATCACCATTTACAGTAACGTTTGTGTTTGTGCTATCAGCTGATGAACCTGTTCCACCGTTCTTGTCGAAACGGTATTCTTTTTGGTTAGACAATTCACCAGTTTCAGCGTTGAAGTATTGGCTGCCGCCGTTACGTTCAAGAACATAGTTCTTACGAATAGTGCCGTCATCTTCAACGTAGTATTGTTTTCCATCAATTGTTTTGATGTGACTTGGACCATCAGTTACGACATTGTTAGTTGCTGGAAGGTCGTTGTTTACTACTGTGACAGTATTGTTGGCATTGTTAGTATTGCCGTTAACTGGGGTAGCACGACGGCCTCCTGTAGGACCACGTCGAGCACCAGTCGCACGACGTTCACGTGTCGCTGCGCGATCAGTAACTGTTGTTGTGTCAGTTGTAGTATTGTTATTTGTTGTATCAACAGCTGTATCATTGGTTGCTGTTGTATCTGTTGTAGTTGCCGCACGATCAGTACCGACAGTCGCTGCCGTATCAACAGCATTCGCTGCAACTGTATTTGTTGTATCAGTTGTCAAATCGAAAGTTGCTGTTGGAGCTGCTTGGTCAGTTGTGACATCATTTGTCGTTGCAACTGCTGTAGTTGGATCCTGAGCAGCCGTTGTATCGTTAGATACAGTACCCGTATCAACAGTAATATCGGGGATGGCTACAGTAGCATCCGTGTGTTCGTCGGCCTGAACGACACCGTCGTTAGTTCCTAAAGAAACCGCTGAGACTGCACCGAGCGACATCCCTGTAACTGCGATGGTTACCCATTGTTTCTTAACTTTGTGCATTTTATAATGTACTTTTTTGTCCATAATAAAAAGACTCCTTTTTCCCATTTATAGCTTCATTCTAAATCATTGAAAGCTTTTTTTCAATAAGATTCGATAAATTTTCATAATTTTTAGAAAAGTCCTTTTGTTGTTTTAATGACATTAGCTTTAAATGAGTGTTTAGAAATATAAAAATGGTCATTTTAGTTCATTGAGAAACAGAAAACTGACACTCTATGGCTATTTAGAATGATTATTGATAAGGCACTTCTTTTAATGGGATTACAAGAAAATCTAATGAAAATTCACAAAATCCTTAAGGCACTTCTCTCAAAGCGACAAAAAATACCATCCTTACCAAACCATTAGGTCTGTCAAGATAGTGTCTTTTTTAGACTATCTTCTCATACAAAATCTAAATTCTAACTATCTAAGCTATTCATTACTTACTGAGGTGTCAGAGGGTCAAGTTTGGTTACTCTAGTGCTAATTAAAAATACTCTTTCCCATCAAAAACAAAGGGAACAAAAACCAGATAATTCATCATAAAAAAATGCCTCAAATGCCTATCTACCCTGCTGAAAACAAGGAAAACGGAGTATAATAAAGGTGAAAAGAGTTAAACCATTTGGAAACAAATAGAGGGGTAGGTGAGAAAAATGCCAGTAAAAAATACAAACTTCAAGACAAACCAAGATAAGGGTAAGACCGGTCAAGAGGTCAACAATCAAGATATTATTAAAAATAATTCTCTAGACAACGGTGAAGGTCCTATTTTCCTATCAATCGCATTTTATTTAGCCATAGTTTATTTTGCCTTATTTTTCTTTATTCCTTGGGGAATTCTTGTGATGGCTTTCCTAGCACATAGCTTTATTTGTTATATAATTGCAACCATCTTAACAGGCATAGGGCGTAAAACAGGTAATAAATATTTCTTAGTCACAAGTATTGGTTTTTATATAGTCTCTATCCTTTTGGCTAATGACCCTGCTTGGAGATTTTTTCAAGTTATACCGATTCTGTTAACTATTCTAGTAACAGTGGGAACTGTGATGTATAAACAAGATAATGAGCAAGACAACAAATAAGAGACCATGTTCAAGTGGTCTCTTATTTTTATGTAGTCATTAGTATTTCAAAAAGTCAGTTCCATTTTGAAACTTCCACAACATCTCTAAATCAAAAAACACCTCTTAGCTAGAATGGTTATCTAACATGAAGGTGTTTTTTATTGTGCTTATCTGAGCATTGTAAAGACTTCTACAATCCTGAAATACGAATAATCTTCGTCCTATTCTTCATTTTTCTTACGTTTAGCAAGAAATCCAAGACCAGTTGCAGTTGCCAAGACACCCAAGGCCATACCTAATGATGAGTTTTCCTCACCAGTCTTCGGAAGAGCTTGGCTACCATGTTTGTGCTTAGGATCCCTCACTTCAGAAGTTGATTCTAAGGCAGAGACTGAAGCACTTGTTGATGCAAAGGCTGAAAGACTTGCTGATGTACTCAATGAAGTTGAGATACTTGTTGAAGTGCTTGTGCTTTCAGAGGCACTTAAGAATGCCGATGTAGAGGCTGACTCTGATACTGAAACTGAAGCGGATGTGCTTACTGACTCAGAGGCGCTTGCTGATTCTGACGCAGAGACTGAAGCGGATGTGCTTGCTGATTCTGACGCAG
>OGFZ01001188.1_pt1 | contig 11844 bp, 7 predicted proteins | sample 1571081 | NCBI WGS metagenome assembly OGFZ01 (sample SAMEA2582039, study PRJEB24529) | metagenome | biome: Human gut stool | place: China | collected 2011
GTACAGCTCTCGGTACTGTAGGCACCATAGGTATTGTACTCATCACGATGGCAAGAGCTGGTAATATTCCAGAGAATATCGTAGCTGGTGCCATTATAGCCGGTGCATACTTTGGTGATCGCAACGGCCCATTATCATCTAGCGCATCACTGGTAGCAGCCTTAACACATACTAAGGTTTCTAGTAATATACCAATTATGTTTAAAGCGGGACTACCTGCACTTGTTATTTCTACAGTGCTCTACCTAATACTGTCCCAGTGGTTCCCTCTAAACTATGAAAATAGTTTGTTATCCGATACAATCCATTTTATCTTCAATATTGATTGGACATTGTGGATTCCAGTGATTATCGTCATCGGTTTATTGCCTTTGAAAGTATCTATCCGTTGGCCTATCGGCGTCAGCGCATTAGCCGCAGCCATTCTGGCTTATACTAATCAAGGGGCTACCCTTTCCGATTTAGGCTGGTATACCTTAACGGGCTTTGAACTACCACATTATAATCCACTAGCAGATATCATTCACGGTGGTGGATTGCAAACTATGTTCATCCCTACATTATCCATCTTTATGGCTACTGCCATTTCTGGTATGCTCGAAGGCGTTGGCTTCTGGAATGATGTTAGACAACTATTAGAACGAGCTAAAACACGGAGCGATGTATTTGCAGCCAATGTAGGTCTCGCACTCTTAACTGGCGCTGTTGGCTGTAGCCAAGCTATTGCGGTTGTAATGACACATTCTATTATGCGTATTACCTACGCTCAACGGGGTATTCAAGATGAAGATGTGATGCTCGACTTTGAAAACAGTGGCATCGTCATTGCTCCACTATTACCATGGAACATCGCTGCTTACGTACCTATTGTTATGATGGGTACTAGCATAGCAGGCTATGTGCCATTCGCCTTCTTCCTATACCTCGTACCACTCCTTTACTGGTTACGACTACGGAATCAAGATCAACCAATCATACGCTAATTATAGGATTAGCCAATCATACGCTAATTACAAGATTTGCCAATTGCAAGCTAATTACAAGATTTGCCAATGGCAGGCTAATTAATTTATCTTATCAAGGGGAATTTGTATGATTTACACCATTACCTTTAACCCAGCCCTCGATTATATCGTACGCCTTGACCAACTCAAGACGGGCACTATTAATCGTACAACTCAAGAATACGTTCTTGGTGGCGGCAAGGGTATTAACGTATCTATCGTTCTTAACAACTTAGGCATGGATACAACGGCACTCGGTTTCATCGCCGGCTTTACAGGTGAAGAAATCGTTACGCAACTCAATAGCTTCGGCGTAAAAGAAGATTTCATTCGCCTCCGCGAAGGATTAACCCGCATCAATGTTAAGGTGAAAGCCTCTGATGAGGAAACAGAGATCAACGGCCGTGGACCAATTATCTCGGATGACGAATTAGAAGCACTTTACAAACAACTCGATGCATTGACAGCTAAGGATACACTAATTCTTGCAGGTAGCATTCCTTCTAGCTTACCTAGCGATATGTACGAGCTCATTATGGAGCGCTTGCAACATAAAAACATTCGCATCGTTGTAGATGCTACAAAGGATTTACTTACACGCGTATTGCCATATAAACCGTTCTTGATTAAACCTAACAATCATGAACTTAGCGAAATTTTTAATCGCCCCCTTTCTACAAAGGAGGACCTCGTAGAAGCGGCTAAAGTATTACAAGAGAAAGGCGCACAGCATGTGCTTATCTCTATGGCTGGTGATGGAGCTATCTTGGTCGCAGCTGATGGCACTGTATATACGAGCCCTGCCCCTAAGGGTACACTCGTAAATTCTGTAGGCGCCGGCGATTCCATGGTAGCTGGCTTTATTACAGGCTTTGAAAAGACAGGCGATCTACAAGAGGCACTGTACTGGGGTATCTCCAGTGGTTCTGCCTCCGCTTACTCTGAAAACCTCGCTACACTTGCAGAAGTAGAAGCATTACTTTCACAAGTACGAGTTAACTAGTTTTACATTTTATTTGCATCAAGGAGTACATATATGCAAATCACTGATTTATTAAAACCTCAATCCGTCCTGCTAAATGCAGACCCTGTTACAAAGGCTGACGCTATTTATACCTTAGGGGAGTTAATGGAAAAAGGCGGCAACCTCATCGACAAAGGTGAGTACTTAGCAGCCGTTTTCGCTCGTGAAGAATCTGGCTCTACAGGCCTTGGTGACGGCATCGCCACACCACATGCTAAATCCGCTGGTGTAAAAGAAGCAGGCCTAGCAGCTATGGTTGTGCCTCACGGCGTAGACTTTGAAGCCCTCGACGGTCAACCATCTCGTTTATTCTTCATGATCGCAGCTCCAGAAGGCGCTGCAGATACGCATGTAGAGGTATTGAGCCAATTAGCTATGATGGTTATCGACCCAGATTTCAAAGAAGCCCTCATCGCTGCACCAACTGTAGAGCGTTTCTTGGAACTCGTAACAGCTAAAGAGCAAGGTAACTTTGATCCATCCGTTGAAGGTTTCATCAAAACGGCAGAACCGCAAGCAGAGAAAACTGAAGTAGGTGACGCTAGCACAGCGGCTGTAGCGGCTGGAACAGCTGCAGCAGTTGAAAAAATCACTGTAGAGAATCCACATTACGATATACTAGCTGTAACTGGTTGCCCTACTGGTATTGCTCATACCTACATGGCTGCAGAATCTTTAGAACGCAAAGCTAAAGAAATGGGCATTTCCTTAAAGGTTGAGAAAAACGGTGCATCAGGTGTAAAAGATGCGCTTACAGCAGAAGAAATCGAACATGCCAAATGCATTATCGTCGCTTCCGACCGCCAAGTGGAAATGGCTCGCTTTGATGGCAAGCCTATGATTCAAACAAAGGTAGCTAACGGCATCAATAAAGCAGAAGAATTATTGCGTGAAGCTACAGCTGGTACAGCACCTGTATACCACGCATCTGCTGCTGACCGCGAATCCGCTGAAATCGCTGCTAGCGCATCTGACAGCGTAGGCCGTCAAATCTACAAACACTTGATGAACGGCGTATCTCACATGTTGCCATTCGTTATCGGTGGCGGTATCTTGATTGCCCTTGCATTCTTATTCGATACATTTGATCCTGCAAACCCTAAAAACTTCGGTTCCGGTACACCTTTATCTGGCTTCTTAATGCAAATTGGTGGTGCATCCTTTGGATTCATGTTGCCAGTATTAGCTGGTTACATCGCTATGAGTATTGCTGACCGCCCAGGTCTTGTAGCTGGTTTCGTTGGCGGCTTATTAGCTAACCAAGGTGGCTCTGGTTTCCTTGGCGCATTGATTGCCGGCTTTGCAGCAGGTTATTTAGTATTATTAGTTAAAAAGTTAGTATCTGGTTTGCCTCAAGCATTAGAAGGTACAAAACCAGTTCTCTTCTATCCTGTACTCGGTGTATTGTTCATTGGTCTCGCTATTACCTTCGTAATCAACCCTCCTGTATCCGCACTTAACCACTGGTTAATGGACTCCTTGCAATCCATGGGCACTACTAGCCGCGTATTGTTAGGCCTCATCTTTGGCGCTATGATGTCCGTTGATATGGGCGGTCCTGTAAACAAGGCTGCTTACGTTATCGGTACAGGTGCACTTGCGACTGGCGAATACGGTATCATGGCTGCTGTAATGGCAGGCGGTATGGTTCCACCATTGGCAATCGCTCTTTGTACTACATTCTTCCCTAGCCGCTTCACAGAGGCTGAACGTAAATCTGGTATCACAAACTACATCATGGGCCTTTCCTTCATCACAGAAGGTGCTATCCCATTTGCAGCTGCCGATCCAGTTCGCGTATTGCCAGCTTGCATCATCGGTGCTGGTACAGCTGGTGCGTTGTCCATGTTCTTCGAATGCACACTCCGCGCTCCACACGGCGGTATCTTCGTAGTTCCAACAATCGGTAACCCACTTCTTTACCTTGCATCCATTGCAATCGGCTCCGTTATCGCTTGCATCATCTTGGCACTATTAAAACCGAGCCTAAAAAAATAATGGTGAAAGCTAGTATAATACTAGTACATATAGCAAAACGTACATATGCTAAATAAGTACATATAGTAAAAGGACTAGAACTCTTAGAGTTCTAGTCCTTTTCTTATGTAACACTATCGGATTACATCATTATAACTTATAAGATTAAGCACTATAAATTATTGGATTACATCATCATAAAATACGCCAAATACTTTCTTGAAAACACGATTTGCAACGTGATAGCTTTCAAAATCAAAGTCTGTAGGTGTTAAGAAGGTTACATGCTCATATCCTTTATAACCTGGTTGTGTAGGTTTTCTTTCACCATGCAACGTGTAATCCTGTTGAGCCTTAACAGTACCAACAATTCCAGAATCATCCATTTTTATATTCCATATTTCACCTAAATAGAAATCCGGAAATTGTTGTTTAAACTCTGGCATTCTTGCGACTAAATTCGCAAAGGAGTAATTTAAGTTATAGTCATAATGAATTGTGTATTCTCGAATCAAATTAGACGAAGGTAATACAACATAAATCTTAGCCTCTATACTTTTGGTACTGGCACTTGTAGATACATCTTTGACTGTACTCAACTCAATGTACTTACCATCTCCACCACCAGTATCACCTTTAGATATAATATGTTCAAAACGACTTGTATCTCGTAATTCAACATTAGAAACGGCTTTCACAGAAGTAAAAGACACGCACCATACGCATAAGATGGCCATAAAAAATAAGAAACGTTTCATATGGCACCTCATTTCACGACAATATCATCAAAATGTTGCTGATAAGCAACGACAAACATGGCATCTGCTATGGTAAAGAGATCTTGATCTGAACGACTACGGTCAAGCGGTCGTGATTCATGTATCAATCTAGCTGGGCTATTAACCACAGTGCCATCCCAAGTGTATCGTTTGACCGCTTGTAACTCAATTTGTATACCAGACTCATCTTGTGCAGCCTTAATCACAGCATACATAGCTGGCGATGGTTTTACACTCTGCTGGGCTTGTATTAAGCTAGCCAAGGAATAATTCGTATCATAGGTAGCAGTCAATTCATATTCCGTAATAGCCCAATCACAAGCACGTTCGTTTACAGAATAAACAGTACCTTTCAATCTATAATGTGGTGCTGCATATTCTAGAGACTCTACAGAATAGGTATTTAAAAAGAATACATCCCTATTACTTGAACCATCACCATAAGAATATGTTTTTTCATACACATTTTTAAACTGTGGTGATCCATTCAACTCATTAATCGATATAGCTTGTGTCTGTATGGTGAAAGTTCCTAGCACCATACACGCTAGTAAGATTTTCCTAAGCATACTCTCTCCTTTATAATTGAAAGTCAATCAAATTACCAAAAGCATATCATATATTACGGAAATATGTAAATATAATAAAAAACTACTTCAAATCATTAGAAGCAATATGTAATATTCTATGCACTTTAAATTTATTTATATTTTCCTATTCTCATCTTCTTTACACCCATCCAGTATTCATCTATATTTTCATAAATTGTACAAATATATCGATTTATGTTAAACTATATAAATATAAATAAATTTTAAAATTATAAATTATTATTTGAAATCTAGTTCGGAGAGTAATTCATGAAATCATCTAGGAAACGTAAGGTTACCGCTGCATTTTTTGCAGCTGCAGCGTTGGGTGGTGTTGCCCACGCAGCCCCTACCCTCAACATGAATGATTTGGTAGGTTCGAACACTACCACGGAATCAACGACACAAGGTACTACAAATGTAGCAACCCCAGTCGTGCGACCTATGGCTACTCAGCCTACCCCTGCAACTACACAACCAATAGTTGTTGCACCACAACAGGCAGCCGTAAAACCTATACAGGCACAACCAATGGCTCCGGTTCGCGTAGCACCACCTCAAATGGTTCCTACACAAGCACAACCGGTAATGCAAACACAACAAGTTATGCAACCAAGTGCTACCACACAAGCGGATCCAAAGGTAACACCTTTAATTCCCCGTGTACGTCCAGTACCGGTAAACGATATAGCAAAAGCTTTATCTGATCAACAAAGAGCCGTTTCACAGCCACAATATGTTGTTAATAAACAAACTAATGCTGTAATGGAACCAACATTGGCTATGCACAGCTTGATGAATGTACAACGTAAAACAGAACCTGTTACAGTACAAAAACAAGTTGATGGCAAACAGCAAGTACAAACGACGCAAGTGGTACGTACGCCTGTAATGGTCCAACAAGAATCTACAACACCTTTAGTGATTGCTAATACAACTCAAACTAAAGCCGTTGTAGCCAAACAAAGATTAACTATTCGAGATATTCAACGTGCAGAGCGTGAACGATTAGCTCAACTAGCAGCCGAAGAAGCAGCACAACAATCAGGTGCAAATCAAGTTGATCAGCAAATGGTTGCGCAAAAGCAAGCTGAAGCTCAACGCCAAGCGGCTATTCTAGCAGAGCAACAACGTCAAATGGCTATGCAGACAGAACAGCAACGCTTAGCACAACAACAAGCCGAACAACAACGTTTAGCAGCTCAACAAGCTGAAGCTCAACGTCAAGCTGCTATGCAAGCGGAACAACAACGTTTGGCTGCTCAACAAGCTGAGGCTCAACGCCAAGCAGCTCTAAGAGCTGAGCAAGAACGTATTGCTGCTGAGCAAGCTGAACAAGCTCGTATCGCAGAAGCTCAACGTCAAGCAGCAGAACAAGAACGTCTTCGTATCCAAGAAGAACAACGCCGTATTGCAGCGCAACAACAAGCGGAACAACAACGGTTAGCGGCTCAACAGGCTGAAGCTCAACGCCAGGCTGCTTTAAAAGCTGAGCAAGAGCGTATCGCTGCTGAGCAAGCTGAAGCTCAACGCCAAGCGGCTATCCAAGCTGAACAGCAACGCTTAGCAGCTCAACAAGCTGAGGCTCAACGTCAAGCTGCTTTAAAAGCTGAGCAAGATCGTATCGCTGCTGAGCAAGCTGAGGCTCAACGTCAAGCAGCTTTAAAAGCGGAACAAGATCGTATCGCTGCTGAGCAAGCTGAAGCTCAACGTCAAGCTGCTTTAAAAGCGGAACAAGATCGTATTGCTGCTGAGCAAGCTGAAGCTCAACGTCAAGCTGCTTTACAAGCTGAGCAAGAACGTATTGCTGCGGAGCAAGCCGAAGCTCAACGTCAAGCGGCTCTAAAGGCTGAGCAAGAACGTATCGCTGCTCAACAGGCTGAAGCCCAACGTCAAGCAGCTTTAAAAGCGGAACAAGAACGTATCGCTGCGGAAGAAGCTGCTCGTCAACGTGCAGAAGCTGCTGCTAAAGCTGAAGCTGAGCGCCAAGCGGCTCTAAAAGCTGAACAAGATCGTATTGCTGCTCAACAAGCTGAAGCTCAACGCCAAGCTGCTTTAAAGGCTGAGCAAGAACGTATCGCAGCTGAGCAAGCTGAGGCTCAACGCCAAGCTGCTTTAAAGGCTGAACAAGATCGTATTGCTGCTCAACAAGCAGAAATGGCAAGACAGGCTGCTATCAAAGAAGAGCAAGAACGTTTAGCTGCCGAACAATTAGCAAAAGAAGAAGCTGAAGCTGCTACGAAGGCTCAAGCTGAGGCTGAAGCAAAAGCTAAAGCCGAGGCAGAAGCTAAGGCTAAAGCACAAGCTGAAGCTGAGGCAAAAGCTAAAGCCGAAGCTGAAGCGGCTGCTAAAGCTCAAGCTGAGGCAGAGGCAAAAGCTAAGGCTGAAGCAGAAGCTACTGCTAAAACGCAAGAAAGCAAATTACCTCAATCCTATGTAGATGCACGAAATGAAGCTTCTACAAAAGGGTCTGCTGTAACAGAAGAGAAAAATATTCTATCTCAACCAATGGAACCACCATTGCAAGCTGATTCTTCTGCAAAAATTAGCCTTGCATTCGATGCGAAAAATTATGAGTCCATGTCTACTACAGTAGATAATAAGGAAATCAAATATCGTGCCTTCGAATATATCCCTTACGTGGCTAATCCAATCGATATCGATCAACAGTACATGAATATCTATGTACCAGAAGAATACTTTAATAATGGCACTGTAAATGGTTACAATACACAAACAGCCCCTATCTTCATGCCAAATGCAGTAGGTGGTTACATGCCAAGCCAAGCTATGACACCTAAAGTTGAGAATGGCAAACCTAACAGTGTTCTTTACGCATTATCTCGTGGTTATGTAGTAGCTTCCCCAGCTACACGTGGTCGTACAAACAAAGCATCCGATGGCAACTTCATCGGTAAAGCTCCAGCTGTAATCGTTGACTTACAAGCTGCCACAGCATACTTACATGCTAACGACTCCACAATGCCAGGTAATGCAAACCGCATTATCACAAATGGTACAAGTGCTGGTGGTGCCGTATCCTTGTTACAAGGTGCTGCTGGTAATAACTCCGACTTCCAACCATATTTACAAGCATTAGGTGCTGCTACAGCAGCTACCAATGTATATGCAGTTTCTGCCTATGCACCTATTACAAACCTTGATGCGGCTGATATGGCGTATGAATGGAGCTATAAAGGTATTACATCTTTCAATAAAGTAACAATGGGCCAAGGCGAATTGCCTCAAGCCAATGTAGGTGGCAATACAGCACCTCCACAACGTACAATGCAACGTGTAAACTTGAATGCTGATGATGTAGCATACTCCAATTTACTTAGTGAACACTTCCCTGAATATGTAAACAATTTACAATTGCGTGATGCTATGGGTCGTGTATTGAAACTAGATAAGAATGGCAATGGTACTTTCAAAAATTATGTGAAAGCTTTCATCATTGATGCAGCTAACAAAGCACAAGCTAAAGGTACTGATTTATCTAAACATACATACCTTGTTCGAGATGGCAAAACAGGCGCAATCAAAGACATTAACTGGGAAGCTTACAACCAATTTGTAAGCCGTTCTAAAGCACCAGGTGCATTCGACTCCCGTTCTAATGACTCTGGCGAAAATAATCTATTCGGTACAAGTACTACAGATAATAATCACTTTACAATTACTGCTGCATTACACGATACAACACCTAACCAAGATGTATACGTAGAAAATGCAAAAATCGTTACTATGATGAACCCAATGAACTATCTCGGTTCTCCAGCAGCGACAAATGCGCGCTACTATCGTATCCGCTATGGTACAGCTGACAGTAATACATCCGTTGCTATTCCATTGATCGTAGGTGCACGTGCTCAAAACCTTGGGTACAACGTAGATATGGCAACACCATTTGGTGTAGATCATTCTGGCGATTACGATTTAGATGAATTATTCAACTGGATGGACAATATCGTTAAAAACGGTAGATAATCAAAATTAAATACATACCATAACAAGAAAGGAGCTACCTAGTAGCTCCTTTTTCTTATAGAAAATTATAAATAAACAAGAAAAAGCCCCTCTAACGAGGGGCTTCCTTATATGAGGAAAGCAATTTATCTACTTTCACCAATCATATTTTATTACACTTCAGGGAATAAAGCTGTAGACAAGTAGCGTTCGCCTGTATCAGGAAGAATTACTACAATGTTTTTACCTTTATTTTCAGGGCGTTTAGCCAATTCTTGAGCAGCCCAAAGAGCAGCACCAGAGGAAATACCAACTAGGATACCTTCTGTATGACCAAATGCTTGAGATGTAGCAAATGCATCATCGTTAGTTACTTGGATTACTTCATCATAGATGGAAGTATCTAACGTATCTGGAATAAAGCCAGCGCCTAAGCCTTGGATTTTATGAGGGCCTGGTTTACCATTGGACAATACTGGGGAATCAGTTGGTTCAACAGCTACAACTTTTACGCCAGGGTTTTGTTCTTTTAAATAACGACCTGCACCAGTCAAAGTACCACCTGTACCAACACCAGCTACATAGATGTCTACTGTACCATCAGTATCTTGCCAGATTTCAGGACCAGTTGTTTTGTAATGAATTGCTGGGTTTGCTTGATTTACGAATTGGCCTGCTTCGATCGCACCAGCAGTAGCTGTTACGATTTCTTTAGCTTTTGCAATGGCACCTTTCATACCAAGAGAACCATCAGTTAATACGAGTTGAGCACCATAACCGAGCATCAATTTACGACGTTCGATGGACATTGTTTCAGGCATTACGATAACTACTTTATAACCAAGAGCAGCACCAACAGCGGACAAACCAATACCAGTGTTACCGGATGTTGCTTCTACGATTGTACCACCTGGTTGTAATTCACCAGATTCAACAGCCGCTTGAATGATAGCAGCAGCGATACGGTCTTTTACAGAGCCGCCTGGATTGAAGTATTCCAATTTAGCGAAGATATTAGCGTCTGCACCGTATTTTTTACCAAAACGTGTAGCTGCCAATAAAGGTGTTTTACCAATTAATTCAACGAAAGATTTTGCAATATTAGACATAATAGTCACTCCTTATTAAATAGAACCATCCCAATTGTCATATTTTGTATCAAGCTTAGCGTAAGTTCCATCAATTACATCTTGAAGAGTTACGTTTTCTAAATAATCATGAATATAGTTTTGTAATCCTGCCCAGAAACCAACAGTACGTTCGTTGATTACTGTATCAGTACTCACCCCTTCATCAAGAGTAGAGATGATAGCCATGGACTCTTCCGTGGCGAGCAAAATTTCAATAATAGTATACTCTTTAGGGCTTTTAGATAAGCGATAGCCTCCGTATTTACCACGAATACTATCCACTAGGTTAGCGGCACCCAAACGAGCCACAATCCCCTCAAGGTATTTCTCAGATATACCTTGTCGTTCTGCAACGGAACGCAAGGAAACCGGTTTATCTTGACCCTGCTCTGCTAAATCGATGAGAACCATCAATGCATAGCGACCTTTTGTGGAAATCCTCATATATCTTGCCTCTCTTTGTAAAAGTTAGTGCTAACACACCCCATGCTATAAAGCACTTATCCTACTCTATTTATAAAACCTTGTGTATCACTAGGAATTAATTTCATTATAGACTACTAAATTCAAAAATGCAAGAACTTATTTCCTACTTTCATAAAGGGATATTAAAAAACCTTCAAGATATAAGGTTTATACGATATTTTACTTTATTTCTAGCAAAGCTTTTTCTATTCTATTACCTCTAAATAGATTAAAATCAATACACAATACTAAGTATATAAAAATAGGTATATAACACAAAAGGACCAGCCCGAAGGCCAGTCCTTTTGCGTATAGTTTGTAGTTTGTTATATGAGGTTTACCATGATGAATTGGAGAGGGTTCATCTGGTATTGGGACTTACCGTATCGTCAGGAAAACGATGCGCGCCCGAGTTGTCATTTGAGGAGTTGTCTAGATTATTCTAGCGTTTTAGGTTAATTTCTAAATTAGATTTTACCTACGAGATCAAGACCTGGTTTCAATGTGTCTTTACCTGGTTTCCAACGTGCAGGGCACACTTGGTCACCATGTTTTGCTACGAATTGAGCCGCTTGTACTTTACGAACCAATTCTTCAGCAGAACGGCCGATACCCATGTCATGGATTTCAGCTGTGCGAACGAAACCTTCAGGATCTACTACGAATGTACCACGGTAAGCCATAGCGGATTCTTCTTGGAATACATCGAAGAAGTCAGCTAATTCATGTTTTTTATCCGCTAACATGTAGTACTCGATTTTATTAATGCTTGGAGAAGCATCGGACCATGCTTTGTGAACGAATTCAGAGTCACAAGATACGGAGTAAACTTCGCAACCTAGTTCTTTCAATTCTGCATAGGAGTTTTGTACGTCTTCTAATTCTGTAGGGCAAACAAATGTGAAG
>OGFZ01001189.1_pt1 | contig 11834 bp, 7 predicted proteins | sample 1571081 | NCBI WGS metagenome assembly OGFZ01 (sample SAMEA2582039, study PRJEB24529) | metagenome | biome: Human gut stool | place: China | collected 2011
TGCAAGCGTTCGTCGCCGCGACGCTCGGATACAGCCTCTACTACGTCTGCCGCACGAGTCTCAACGTCATGAAGAAGCCCATTCTCGACAGCGGATCCCTCGACGCGTCCCAGCTGGGCGTCATCGGATCGGCCCTGCTCTTCGCCTATGCCGTCGGAAAGTTCGTAAACGGATTCATCGCCGACTACTGCAACATCAAACGCTTCATGGCCACGGGACTCATCGTCTCGGCTGCCGCAAACGCCCTGATGGGACTGCTGGGGCTGGCGCATTCCGTAGTTCCCACGGCCGTGATATTCGCGGCATTCGCCGTCATGTGGGGACTGAACGGATGGGCGCAGTCCATGGGAGCGCCCCCGGCCATCATATCCCTCTCGCGGTGGTATCCCCTCCGGGAACGGGGAACCTACTACGGATTCTTCTCCGCAAGCCATAACCTCGGGGAGTTCTTCTCGTTCCTCTTCGTGGGTTCCATCGTGACATTCGCAGGCTGGCAGGCCGGGTTCTTCGGATCGGCACTTGCAGGTGCAATAGGCGTTGTCATCGTCCTGTGCTGGCTTCACGACACCCCCGAATCCAAAGGACTGCCGCCCGTAGAGGCCCTGGCCCACGAGAAACCAGCGCCGGGAGCGGACAAATCCGTTCGGGAGATTCAAAAACAAGTGCTCCGCACCCCGGCCGTATGGGTGCTGGCGGCGGCAAGCGCATTCATGTACATATCCCGATATGCCATAAACGGATGGGGAGTGTTGTTCCTCCAGGAGGCCAAGGGATTCTCGGATGTAGAGGCGATTTCCGTAGTCTCGATAAACGCACTGCTGGGAATTCTCGGAACCGTGCTCTCCGGGTGGTTCTCGGACAAGCTGTTCAAGGGTGACCGAAAGATTCCCGCCCTGCTGTTCGGCATACTGAACTCCCTGGCGCTGGTCCTGTTCCTCTACGGAGGAAATGCCATGTGGGTGAACGTTCTCTCGATGGTGCTCTTCGGAATAGCAATCGGCGTGCTGATCTGCTTCCTCGGAGGACTGATGGCCGTGGATATCGTACCCCGCAAGGCCACGGGAGCCGCGCTCGGGGTCGTGGGAATCGCCTCCTACATCGCCGCGGGCATTCAGGACGTGGCGTCCGGATGGCTCATCGACTCGCACATCACCGTCGCCACGGACGGTGCGAAGCATTACGATTTCGGACCCGTCGCCCTGTTCTGGATCGCGGCGTCCGTCATCTCCTTCCTGCTGCCGCTGATGAACCGAAAACAAAAGACAGAAGCATGAAAAGACTGACATACCTGCTCCTTTGCCTGCTGATGCCGGCAATGGCCGCCGCAGAAAACGCTCCGGTAAAATACACGGATGCGGCAAGTCTCACGATCGTCAACAAAGCCCAGCCGGGCGGCCCGGCGTTTCAGCGCATAGACGTAGCCCGTTATCCCGAGCTGACCCCGACAGTCACGCGATATTACCGCTACTCCACGGGGCTGGCCGTGGTGTTCCGCACCGACAGCCGCAACATCCGCGCCCGGTGGACCACCGTCAACCAACTCCCCGGAGCCAATTCGACGCTCATCGCCCAGCGCGGGCTCGACCTCTACATTCGCCGCGACGGCAAATGGGTCTTCGCCGGAGTCGGTGTGCCGAGCAAATCCGGAACGCAGCACGAAGCCCCCGTCGTCGAACACATGGATACGACGATGAAGGAGTGCCTGCTCTACCTCCCGCTGCACGACGAGATCGCCGCCCTCGAAATCGGAACCGACGAAGGTGCGCTGTTGGAAGCCGCTCCCGACCCCTTCCGCCACCGGATTGTGGTGATCGGGTCGAGCATCACGCACGGCACTTCGGCTAGCCGTCCGGGAATGGCCTACGCCGCACGCCTGGGCCGCACCCTGGGATTCGGGTTCATCAACCTCGGGGCCAGCGGGCAATGCAAGCTCGATACATTCTTCGCGCGCATCGCCGCGGAGACCCGGGCCGACGCCTTTCTGTTCGACACCTTTTCGAACCCGTCGGCCCAACAGATCGACGAGCGGCTGGAAGGGTTCGTCCGGCGCATCCGCGAAAGCCATCCCACGACGCCGTTGATCTTCCTCCAGACGGAGGTGCGCGAAAGCGGAAACTTCGACCTGAAAAAACGGGCTTTCGAAGACGCTAAGCGGGAAGCTGCCCGGAAAGGGATGGAGAAAATCCTCGAAACGGACAAAAACATCTGGTTCATCAATCCCGGCATGGAGCTGGGAGACGACCACGAGGCGACCGTCGACGGCGTACACCCCACGGACCTCGGGTTCGAACGGATGCTGAAGAAAGTTCAGCCACAAATTATTCGAATATTGCAGAAACACGGAATAAAATAATTTCTATGTTTGATTTTTCTGTATAAATTACAAGCTTTCCCATATCATATTGTTTTTTATCTTTTATAACTTTTGTGATTTGTAAGTATCTGAATGAACCCAATATTTCCACTCGCAATTTCAACTTCCCATTGAACAAAAAAGTATGCTAAATAAAAGAGCATTGATAGGGCCCTCCAGTAAAATACTGGGATAAGTCTGACTGCGAGTCTACGAGAATTCGGGTTCAATTCACATCAATATTACCGTATCCGATGTAAGCATTAGGAATTGCGAGTCTTTCCCAAAGGCGAATTCATTTAATTAAACCCACAAAAGATATGATGTTGATGGTCGAAAATAGATAGAAAATTCGAAATGTCGTTTAAACTGTCAAAAAACTATAAAAAAATGGCAGGTAATCAGCTTTATACTTATGCGTAAGGGTGATTTATATTCCAGCAATATCAATTTAGAGCTGATCTCCGAATAGCTTCAATACTAAATTGATTACTTTCCAGAGATAGAACGCTTGTAATACAGCACTGTATTACAAGCGTTCTATCTCTGGTTTAGATCGTGACCACCAACATTATCCCAACAAGTATCTCTACCAAACTGCTTCTTACTGGGTGATTAAAAATACCAGAAACCGGTAGTCTCGCTCATCATTTTGACGCTCAACGCCAGACTTGCCACTATGTATAACTTAAATCGTTGTGGCTGTTTGCGGGATGAAATTCAGGCAGAAAGTATAGGGCCTGTTATTGACGATAAGAAACTCTGTGCTGTAAAGAATTACATGTGGTGAATTGCAATGCTGTGCCAGAAAATCTTTTTCCCACCATATACAAGTTCCCGTAACGGTCGTCTGACAAAAAACTTCTGGAAGACTACTAGGAGGGGACTAAAGTGATGGATATATGATTTATGGCTTTTTCGAAAGGCCGCAAGACCACAAGTGCTGAAACTATGGATGAAGATATTTTTGCCAGAATGCCTCAAAATGAATTGAGCAATAGAAACCTCAGAAGATACCTTTAACAAGTGATGAAAATTCCACGGCATAAACGTATCTTAAGTGACCTTTTTATCTACTGATATGCTGCAAACATGACAAATTCTGTCAAAAAGATACAATTTATCGAATGCTTATGAATTAAATGCATATGTGGAAATATTGACAAAGATTCCATTTTTTCAAATACTAATCAAAATATCTACAGGGATATCCCTACTGCAGAAAAATTAGATCTACATTTCCACGATTTCACTCCAATTATTGCAACTCTATGTGATCCAACGGATAAAAAGACAGCTTGACGAATACTAAGTTATACACAGATCAAATTGCGAACTTTGCAAGAACATTTTATCATGGATAAAGTTCCGATTTCATTGCCGCTTTATTGGTCGAAAGAGTATTCGGCAATCAGTGTTTCGAAGATACTTTGCAAACTCGATCGGATGGCTTTACCACCTTTCGCTCTGGCAGATAGTTCGGCAGCTCTGTTCAATTTGGTCGTTCGAGTTTTTGAGGACACATTACATATTAAATTCGGTAATCCAACCGATGTTAAATGCCGTGTCTTGGAATGCAAGAAGGATCGCACGAAATTTACTGAAGCATTACTTTATTCCTTGAATAAGGATGACGAGTGATTTCTTCCGGACAGATATTCAGGCATGCAATTCTGTATTCTAAAAATTCCTACTTTAACAAAACAAACGAAGCTGAATTCTTTACAGTTCGGACTATAGAAACTTGGACAAAAGCTAATTTATCGTCTTGTCTAAAACATCTCTCAACCGATGATTTCAAAGGATAGAACAGGATACTCTTGATTCTACCTATAAAGTTATAGTGATATGTTTCATAACCTTACCTTTCAATCGTCTCTCAACCTACTCACACGCCACTGATCATCCTACTTGATACGACGATAAAACAGGTTACCAGAGAAAACCCTTGTAAGCGTCGCGACTCAAATCGAAGCTTCTGCGGACAAATGTCAAAATCCGGTTGGTCTTTACTCAATTTCAGTATACGTCTATTGCCAATCCGATTCCGGTCGAGGCTTCGAAATCTCCACTCTTCTTGTTGAGAAGTTACACCGGGTAATGCGTTACCTTTGTTACAATATTAGTTAGACTTTTTTAATGGTACTATAAATAGAGTGACCATTCTTAACTTTCATTAGTAATATTGAGATTTTTTACAACAAATGTCGTATAAAAAACATGCTTTTTTCGATACGTTGTCTAATTTGCCTATCCCCAAAATTTTTCGTATTTTGTGATAGGTTATTTGAAATACAGTATTTGAGTGCAAGAAGTTGAAAATAAACCGTTGCTTTCTCGTTACCTATTATCTTATACAAAAATGTAACAACTTGATTTATCAAGTTGTTACATCATTATAATCCCGAACCCCGACGGGGTCCGCTGTTTCAGTCGAATATCTTTTGCAGCATCACCTCGTCGTGATAGCCGTCGGGCCGCCATAGCCAGTCGCGTTTGACGCCGATCTCGGTGAATCCCGCGCTGCGGAACAGGCGCAGGCTCGCTTCGTTGTCGGCACCGACGTTGCACCACAGCTGATGCGCGCGCAGCGTATCGTGTGCGTAGCGGCAGAGGGTTTCCACGGCGTCGGAGGCGTAGCCGCGTCCCCGGTCGCTCTGTTCGTAGATGAGGATGCCGATGCCTGCCCGGCGGTGGATCGGGTCGTATTCGAACAGGTCGATCGCCCCGACCGGCTTGGAACTCAACAGCGTTTCGATGATCAGCCGCAGTTGTCCGTCGCAGAGCACCCCGACGATGTCCTGATGCCGTTCGACGAAGCGCTCCAGCTGATGACGCGAGAACGGCTCCGTCGTCCCGCTGACCGGCCAGATGTCGCAGTCGTTCTCCCACTCGTACATCAGGTCGACGTCGCCCGGCTCCACGGCCCGCAGGCGGATGGTGCGGCCCTCGATGTTCATTACAATCCGATGATCTTGTTGCGGATCAGCATGGCCACGCCCCAGGCGTTGGCGTTCTCGGTCATCTTCGACACACGGAATTTGGTGTCCTTGTAGACCAGGTTGAGCGAATATTTGTTCGTCGCCGATTTGAGCGGCAGCATGATGTAGTCGCCTGCCGCCGCGAGGTTGCCGCCGACGATGACCGTCTCGGGGTTGAACGTGTTGATCAGGAAAGCCACGGCCTTGCCGACCTTCTCGCCCGCCTCCTCGATCAGTTCGATCGAAAGGTTGTCGTCGTTCTTCGCCGCAGTGATGATGTCGTCGATGTGGATGGTCTTCTGCTGGTCGTATTTCTCCTTGAGGATGGTGTTCACGCCCTTTTGGATCAGGTGGCACATCTTGTCCTCGATGGCGATGCCCGAAACCTCGGTTTCGAGGCAGCCCTTCTTGCCGCACGAGCAGATGATCTCGTTGTCGAAGAAGGGAATGTGGCCGAACTCGCCGGCGAAGCCGCTCTTGCCGTAGTAGAGCTGTCCGTCGACCACGATGCCGATGGCCACGCCGCGGCCCATGTGGAGGTACAGCACGTTGCTCTCGTCCTTCGATTTGCCGCAGGTGTATTCGGCATAGCAGCGGGCGCGGGTGTCGTTCTCCAGCAGTACGCGGATGCCGACGCGCTCTTCGAGCAAGTCGCGCAGCGACTGTTCGCTCGACGTGAAGTATTTGTAACTGCGGCCCGTGTCGGGGTTCACGCGTCCCGTCATGCAGACGCCCAGCCCGAGAATCTTGCCCCGGTCGATGCCGCATGCGGCGATGAAGTTCTCGATGCCCGAGCAGATGCGCTCGATGCACTGCGGACGGTCGAGCAGCTCGAACGTGAAGTCGTTCTCCTCTTTGATGATGTTGTTTTGCAGATCGGTGATCAGGAAGCGCATGTTGTCACGACCGACGTTCACCCCGGCGAAATAGATTGCCGAGTTGGCCAGGCCGAAGATGTTGGGGCGCCGTCCGCCCGGGGTTTCCACCTTGCCCAGGTCCGTCACGATGTTCTCGTCGACCAGTTCCTGAACCAGTTTGGTGATCGTGGGGACACTGATGTGAAGCTCTTTGGTAAGCTCCGAAAGCGTGCATTCTCCGTTGACAGCCATGTGCGCGATGATGTTGCGCTTGATGATGCTGTTTTTGTGCGTAATGCCCTTCAGGGCGTCGTCTTCGTGTTTGTTGAAAAATTCGGTAAGTGATGTCATCCTTCCAGGCTCATTTTTAACTAACTCTGCAAATATATACACTATCTTTAATAAATGCAATAAGTTTTTAATAAAATTTAATAAATTTTGTTTCAAAATGAGGGGTAAAAAAATTAACGCCCTGATTTTCAGGGCGTTAATTTTTAAGCGAAACTTTTTGTTTTACAGCGTCGATTTCGATTCCACGACTGTGTTGGGGTCCACCTTGCGGATGAGTCCCTGCAACACGCTGCCGGGGCCGAGTTCGGTGAATTCCGTCACGCCGTCGGAGAGCATGTTGCGCACGATGTAGGTCCAGCGCACGGGGGCCGTCAGCTGGGCGATCAGGTTGGCCTTGATGGCGGCGGGATCGGTATAGGGCTTGGCGTCGACGTTCTGGTAAACGGGGCATACGGGCGTCTGGAACGGCGCTTCGGCGATGGCTTTCTCAAGTTCCTGCTTGGCAGGCTCCATCAGCGGCGAGTGGAACGCTCCGCCCACCGGCAGGCGCAGCGCACGGCGCGCTCCGGCGGCCTTGGCTTTCTCGCAGGCGGCGTCTACGGCCTCCACGGCTCCCGAGATCACCAGCTGGCCCGGGCAGTTGTAGTTGGCGGCGACGACCACGCCGTCGACCGACGCGCAGATCTCCTCCACGACCTTGTCTTCCAGACCGAGAATGGCGGCCATCGTTCCGGGCTGCGCTTCGCAGGCGGCCTGCATGGCCATGGCGCGCTTCGAAACGAGCTTCAGACCGTCCTCGAACGAGAGCGCTCCGGCGACCACGAGGGCCGAGAATTCGCCTAAAGAGTGTCCGGCGGCGGCATCGGGCTTCACGCCCAGCGCCTTGGCCATGATCACCGAGTGGAGGAATACGGCGGGCTGGGTGACGCGGGTCTGCTTCAGTTCTTCGTCCGTACCGGCGAACATGATGTCGGTAATGCGGAAACCGAGGATCTCGTTGGCTTTCTCGAAGAGTTCCTTCGCAGCCGGAACGTTGTCGTAGAGGTCTTTGCCCATTCCGACGGCCTGGGCGCCCTGGCCCGGGAATACGTATGCGTGCTTCATAATTTTTTGCGAATTTTATGTTTGCGGAGGCAAAGATACGAATTTATTTCCTAAATTTGCACCGCAATGGTTCACAAAGGGCCGGGCAAGGCCCCGTGTGATTAAATGGGAATGCCGTGAAAATCGGCAGCAGTTCCCGCTGCTGTAAGTTCCGAGAGTTGCCGCGACACGCTGAAAGCCACTGGTCCGAGAGGGCCGGGAAGGCGTTGCGGCAGGAACGAGCCAGAAGACCTGCCTTGCAGCTTCCCGACGAGGAAGAATCTTTTTTCGGGGTGTGTCTGCGGAGAACGGAGCATCGCAAGTCTTGGTATTTCGTGGCTGAAATACGGGTATGGACGTGAAAAAGGTTCGATTCAGAGAGGTTCCGGGACCGGATTTTTTATTTTACGAACATACTTAAAATCAGACGAACGATGAAAAAACTCTTGCTTTTCGCATTTGCGGCCTGCGCTTTGGCCGCCTGCTCGGACGATGACGGCGATTCCCGCGTCCCTGCGACTGCGGTTGTGCTCGATTGTACGGAAAAAGAACTTGCAGTCGGCGAAACCCTGCAACTCACCGCAACGCCGGCGCCGGCGAATACCACCGACGACGTGGTGTGGTCTTCGGATGCCGAGGAGTTCGCGACGGTCTCCGAATCGGGTCTTGTGACGGCCGTGGCTGCCGGAACCGCCAAAATCTCGGCGACATACGGTTCGGTGTCGGCAACCTGTACCGTGCATGTGAGCGAACCCGATCCGGAACCCGATCCGGACCCCAATCCCGATCCGGAGCCGGAACCGTCTAATTTGATTTCTTTCGAAACGAGCGAGGGGATGCTTGCTATCGACGGCAAGGCTGTACAGCTCGGCGACATTACCGTTAGCGGCGGTTCTGCGGCGGGAAATCTCCATAATGTCTTTTGGGCGAAGGGCGGCAGCTACGACGATCTGGCCGTAGGTGGCGTTTACAACGGGTATCTTTGTTCGACCTCGGATGAGAAGATTTGGTTCGGAACCTATTTTTCAGCCGACATCGGCTACGGAGACTATTGGGGCGGTTTCGTCTTGTCTGCCAATTACGGGAGAACGGCTACGAGCGTCAATTATGCGAACCAGTTTATGGTATGGGCCGATAAGGGAGCAAACGGTTCGTCGAACTGCATGATCGGTTATTTCGACGGATATACGAGCGGTTATGCAACTCCGATGATCGAATTTGTGGAACCGCGTCAGGTCAGCTATCTGTATATGGCCAACAGCGCGATTACCTACCCTTATAAGCCGACGCAGGTTGACGAGGCTTCGTATTATTATAAAGTGAAAATTACCGGCTCGCTTGAGGGCAAGGAGACCGGTAGTGCGGAGTGCTTCCTGATCAACGGTTCGGAAAAGTTGTCGGACTGGAAAAAGGTCGATCTTTCCGCTTTGGGCAAGGTCGACTGTCTGACTTTCTCGCCTGCTTCGAATGAGGCGAATGCTTACGGATTGCTCGTTCCCGCTTATTTTGCCATCGACGAAATCGGACTGATTGCCGAGAAGTAATTTAGAGATTAGTTTCCGGAGAAAGACCCGCAGGACTTCATCGTTTTGCGGGGCTTTCGTATCGGGGGGGGAGGGATGTCCGGACGGAACGGGCTTATTCGTCCCGGAACTCCATGCGGCAGGGCAGCACCACCGATTCGGGTGCCGGGCGGACGGAGCCGGGCGATTGGCTTTCGCGGATTTGCCGCAGCAGGAGGCGCACGGCGTGGGCGCTGATCTCTTCGACGGGGAAGCGGGCGACGCTCATCCGGGGGGCGGCCAGGCGGAAAAGCGGGTCTTCGTGCATGCAGGCAAGCCCCAGACGGCCGTCGCTGATGTCGATGCCCCGGTCGTGGAAATAGCGCAGGGCCTCGGTGGCGAGGATATGCGTGGTGAAGAAAAAGCCGTCGGTGTCGGGAACCATGGCGAGAATGCGGTCGAGCGTATCGCAGACGTGCTGCCGGTAGCCGGCATAGGCGACCTCTCCGTAGAGGCGGGGATCGGCGTGCAGTCCCGCTTCCGCCAGCGCGCGGAGGTAGCCCCTGTGCCGCAGTTCCATCGTCGGGAGGTGGGGGAAGGTCGTGATGATGGCGATTTTGCGGAATCCCCGGGCGGCAAGATGACGGACCAGCGCATGGCTGCCCGCCTCGTTGTCGATCACCACGCAGCCGGCGTCCGTTTTCGCGAGGCCGCGGTCGAACAGCACGACCGGGCAGCCGCTCTCCGCAAGGCGGCCGACCTCGCGTCCCGAAGCGTCGGCCGGGGCGATGATGATGCCGTCGACCTTTTTCGACCGGAAAAGCCGTATCAGGGCGTTTTCCCGTTCGGTTTCGGAGTTCGAACCGGCGATCATCAGCGAGTAGCCTTCCCGCTCGGCTTCCGACTCGATCCGGTCGGCGATGTGGGCGAAGAAGGTGTCCGAAATCGAGGGGAGGATCAGTCCGATGGTTTTCGATACGCCCGTGTTGAGGCTTCGGGCCAGCAGGTTCGGTTCGTATGCCAGGGAGCGGGCGCAGGCGAGCACGCGGCTCTGTGTCTCCGCGCTGATCCCTTTTTTGTCGCCCTGCCCCGAGAGGACCCACGAAACGGTCGTTTTCGAGAGGTTGAGCTTGCAGGCTATGTCCTTGAGTGACGCTCCCACGATTTATCCGTATAAGCAATGCTCTACAAAGATAAAATTTTTCCGGCATTCGGCAAATAATCCGGCCGTAAAATGACGCCGGGAGTTCTGTATCCGGGGCGTGGAAGCGAAAGCCTCCCGCAGGGCAGGCCCTGCGGGAAGCTTCGTATCGGGAATGCGCTTATTTCGAGATCAGGTTTTCGCGCTCGATGTCCTTGAAATAGCGGTAGGTGGCTACGCGCAACTCCTCGGCGGCCGGGTCGTCGCAGACCAGAATGCCGTTGGGGTGCACCTGGAGGGCCGAGATGGTCCACTGGTGGTTGTAGGAGCCTTCGACGCCGTGGCGCACCGCGCGGGCTTTCTTGTGGCCCGTGGCGAGGATCAGCACCTTCTTGGCCGACAGCACCGTGCCCACGCCGACCGTCAGCGCGGTTTTCGGCACGAGCGAGATGTCGCCGCCGAAGAACCGGGCGTTGACCTGGATCGTGTCCTGCGTCAGGGTCTTGAGGCGCGTGCGGGAGTTGAGCGACGAGAACGGCTCGTTGAAGGCGATGTGTCCGTCTTCGCCCACGCCGCCCATGAAGAGGTCGATGCCCCCGGCCTCGACGATGCGCGCCTCGTAGTCGGCGCACTCCTTGGCCAGGTCGTCGGCGTTGCCGTCGAGAATGTTGACGTTCTCCGGCCTGATGTCGACGTGCTTGAAGAAATTGTTCCACATGAACGAGTGGTAGCTTTCGGGATGCTCCTCGGGGAGACCCACATACTCGTCCATGTTGAACGTGATGACGTTCTTGAACGACACTTCGCCCGTCTTGTGGCGGCGGATCAGTTCCTTGTAGGTCTCCAGCGGGGTCGAGCCGGTCGGCAGCCCCAGCACGAAGGGCGACGAGGTGTGCTGCTCCTTGTTCTTGATCTGGGCGATGATGTAATTGGCGGCCCACTGGGCTACCTGCTGGGGGGTATTTTCAATGATTAAGCGCATGGGGTGATTTTTTAATGTTCAATGCTTCATTTTTTAATCGAAGTTTTTGTGAAGATGCGCTAAAACATCTTCACAAACACCTCGATAGCCTGGTATTCGGCCATGCCGAGCTGGTCGTAGAGCTTCGCGGTGTTCTGTGTGCGCTCCTCGGCCCGCTGCCAGAACTCGCGGGGATCGCTGCCCGGGAAAGGCATGATGTCCTTCTGCGAGAGGTGGCGGTAGATGGCGTGGCGTTTCATAATCAGCTCGTCGGGCGACAGGGGCACGGCCATGTCCACCATGCCGAGGTCCCACTCCATCCAGGCGCCGCGGTAGAGCCACAGGTGGCACTCCTTCAGCCACTCGTCGTCCTTCACGACTTCGAGGGCGCCGAGCACGGCCTCCATGCAGGTGCGGTGCGTGCCGTGGGGGTCGGCAAGGTCGCCGGCGGCGTAGATCTGATGGGGCTTGATCTCGCGCAGCAGCTTGACGATGATTTCGATGTCCTTCTCCGTGAGCTGGCCCTTCTTGATGCCGCCCGTTTCGTAGAACGGCAGGTTGAGGAAGTGGGCGTTGGTGTCGGGGTTCAGTCCGAACGAGCGCACGGCGGCACGCGCCTCGGCGCGGCGGATGGCGCCTTTCAGGTCGAGCAGCGGGCGCGGCTC
>OGFZ01001202.1_pt1 | contig 11662 bp, 19 predicted proteins | sample 1571081 | NCBI WGS metagenome assembly OGFZ01 (sample SAMEA2582039, study PRJEB24529) | metagenome | biome: Human gut stool | place: China | collected 2011
TTAAAGGATATTTTTACTGGGGGTAAATGAAATGTGGTGTATTTATGGGATCCTAGCGTGCATAGCATACGCAGGGAGCGTTGATTTGTATAGATATTTGAAAAGAAAGGATGATTAAGATGATTGAATTAACAAATGCAGCCTATTTTACATTGATTGGGCTATCCGTACTTGCTGGATATGCACTGCACGGAATTGTTATAGAAATTAAAAAAGGTGAATTCTTTGATTAGGAGGAAACAGAATGGAGACAATAAAAAAAGGTACATCCGTTAAAGACGTACCACACAAATCAAATCTATGTACTAATTATAGCACATCAGATGTCAAATTGTTAAGTCGCAGAATTAGATTTAGACGTGGTGTTAATAGAATTATTGCAAATACTGAAAATAAGCAACATTTATTAGTGTTTTTAGAAACCACAGCAGAAATTGAAAGCTTATACGATAAAGAAAATGCTAAGTGGCTACTTGATAAGTATAGAGAATTAGGAGGGAAACACAATGGCAATGAAGATTAATAAGTTAGAAATCGAAAACGTCAAGCGTGTTAAAGCTGTAAAAGCTGAATTCCCACCAAATGGCTTAACAGTCATTGGTGGGAACAATAACCAAGGTAAAACATCAATCCTAGATGCAATTGCTTGGGCTTTAGGTGGTAACAAATACAAGCCATCACAAGCTCAAAGACAAGGATCAGTAACACCACCACATCTACATGTAGTTATGAATAATGGCTTGATTGTAGAACGTAGTGGCAAGAATTCAACTCTAAAAGTTATTGATCCTAACGGTAAAAAAGGTGGCCAACAATTGCTCAATGACTTTGTGGAAGAGTTAGCTATCAATCTACCTAAGTTTATGGAATCTACATCAAAAGAAAAAGCTAATACCTTATTACAAATCATTGGTGTAGGTCCTAAACTGCAAGAGTTAGAGATGAAAGAAGGTGAGTTGTACAACGAACGTAGAACTATTGGTCAAATTGCTGATCAAAAGAAAAAGTTTGCTGAAGAACAAACATACTATCCAGATGCTCCACACGAATTAGTTCCAGTTAACGAATTAATCAAACAGCAACAAGATATCCTAGCTCGAAACGGTGAGAATCAACGTAAAAGAGATAATTTAAAAAGTTTGGAAGAACAACATACTTTCCAAGCTCGAAAAGTATCTCAGTTGATGGAAGAGTTAGAAAAGGAACAAGCTAAATTGGCTGAATTAACTGAAGATGTAAATGTGGCCAAGAAGTCAGTCTTGGAACTTAAAGACGAATCAACAGAAGAGTTAGAGAGAAATCTAGCAGAAATTGATGAGACAAATCGTAAAGTTAGAGCCAACTTAGATAAAGATAAGGCAGAAGAAGATGCTAATCAATATAGAGATAAGTATCAAGAACTAACTAGAAATATTGAAGCTGTTAGAAAAGAGAAATCTGATTTATTAAATAGTGCTGATTTACCATTACCAGAATTGTCTGTTGATAATGGAGAGTTAATTTACAAGGGTCAAAAGTGGGACAATATGTCCGGCTCAGATCAACTAAAAGTCTCAACTGCTATTGTCCGTAAGTTAAAACCAAATTGTGGATTTATCCTGCTAGACAAGTTAGAACAGATGGATATGCAAACACTAGAAGAATTTAATCATTGGCTTGAACAGGAACAGTTGCAAGGTATTGCAACTAGAGTTTCAACTGGTGATGAATGCTCAATCATCATTGAAGATGGCTATGCTACTAAAAATAATACAGTGGCCAAAGAGCTGGAAATTAAAAACACTTGGACTGGGAAAGGAGCGTTTTAAATGAGTAAATACGAAGTGCAACAAACAATGCAGATTGAACCAATGAAAGTTTTGATTTATGGAGTTGAAGGAATTGGCAAAACAACTTTTGCTAGTAAGTTTCCAGACCCGATCTTTATTGATACAGAAGGTTCAACAGGATTCATCAATGCTAGAAAATTACCAAATCCAACATCTTGGACAATGATTTTAGATGAGTTAGAAGACATTAAGTCTGAACCTCGTGGAAAGACATTGATTATTGACACATTAGACTGGGCAGAACGCTTGGCCAAAAAGTATCTAATGGACAAAAACAAGTGGGCTGCTATCGACTCAACAAATTATGGATCTAGATATGTGGCTTTGTCTGATGAAATCGGAAAGTTACTCAATAAATTAACTGAGATTAAAGACGTAGGAATCAATGTTGTTATAACTGCTCATGCTGAAACTAAAAAACATGAGTTACCTGATGAAATGGGACAATACGATAAGTACACTTTAAAACTTGAAAAAAGAGATGCTAGTTTGGCCAAAGAATGGGCTGACATGATTCTGTTCTTTAACTACAAAACAACAATCATTACTGATAGTAAATCTGACAGTAAGAAAGCTACAGGTGGACAACGTGTCATGTATACAACACATAAGCCGGCTTGGGATGCTAAGAACCGCTTAGGCTTACCTGATGAATTACCAATAGACTTTGAGGCAATCAGAGAACTATTTGAAGCAAAAACAGGAATGGGTACCACACAAATCAAATCTGAATCTACACAAAAAACACAAACACAACAACAAATGCCATTGCCTGAAGAACCACCAGTTATAGAAGATGAGTCAGAACCAGAAGAAGCTAAACCAGCTCCTGAATATGATGAAGTCATTCCGGATAATATTCCACAAAGTTTAGCAGATTTAATGACAGTAAATCATGTTACAACTGATGAAATCATGCAAGTGATTTATGTTGGTGGATTCATGCCACAAGGCACACCTTTAGAAAATGTTCCAGCAGAGTTGTGGGGACATTTAGCAAGTAATTGGGATAAAGTCCTAAATATGTTGGAAACACAAATTAGAAAATAATGGAGGAATTATCAATGAATAACAACGAAAACGAATTTTTAAACTGGGGCGATAGCTTTGTCGCACAAGAAAATGAATTTGTAGTATTGCCAGAAGGTCAATACAAGTTTACAGTAACAGGTTTTGAACGTAAGAATTATGACGGAAATAGTGACAAGATTCCAAATGGAACACCTTACGCAGAATTAAGTCTTGAATTTACTGGCAATGAAGGCAAAACAACAGTTACTGAACGCTTATATCTCTTGAAAAGATTAAGTTGGAAGTTAACAGAATTCTTTGGGTCAATTGGTCAAAATCCAGTCAATGGACAAGCTTTTAATCCGAACTGGAACACAGTTTTAGGTAGTTCTGGTAAAGCAGAATTAGTTGTCAATAGTTACAAAAATAAAGATGGCCAAGATCGTCAAAATAATCGTGTGAAGAAATTCTTGAAATCAGAAAATGTACAGCAAACACAATCAGCACCAGTTCAAAATCAACAACCAACACAACAAACAGGATTCCAACCAGGTGCATTTTAGGAGGCAAAGTTAATGAAGAACATTGATATTAATATCTTGCAACTAGCTCAAGGAGCAGTGCAAGAAAAACTAGATAGAGAATTTGAAAAGGTTTTTGAGAATATTCAAGATCCTAATGTTAAAGCAACAGCTAAACGAACAATCACTTTAAAGATTGATCTAGTGCCTGATGATGTTAGACAAGTAGTTAAAACTAATGTTACTGCTACATCAAAACTAGCACCAACAGACCCAGTAACCACAACAATTCTAACTGGTAAAGATTTAACCACTAACAAGATTGAAGCTCGTGAATTACAATCTGGTGTTCCTGGCCAAACATACATTGATGAAAAGGGAGACCTTAGAACAGATACTGGAGATCCAGTTGATGTTATCGAAAAAGAAACTAAGAAAAAAAGTAAAGTAATTGATTTACAAGAAAAGAGAGGTTAATGACATGGACTTAACAAAAGAAGCATTGCAATATTTAGCAGAACAAGTAATTAAACCTGAAGAACGAGTAATAAGTATCAATAATCAATCTTATGTGATTGATGAAAATGGTTATCCAAAATATGTAGCACCTAAATTACATCTAGCTCAAAATGTGTTGAGAATTAACACTTTATCAGGGTTAGTGGACTACATTAAATCTAATTTGGATAGAGCAGATGAAAAGTTATATCTGCACATAGCTAATCACAAATCTGTACGCTTAGTTAGCACATTAAAACCTGATGGAAGTCGTGAAGAACTAGCAATTGCTGAAGCTATTCTACCAAAATTTTGTTTTAACATATTCTATGATGTGGAAGATTTTAATGTCGCATTGCAATCAATGTTTATTAAAAATCCGGATCGTGAAATTCTATTAAAAGTCGTTGGAAATCTTAAAGAAGGCAACGTAAAAGTGACTGGTGATGATGGTGTAAGTCAAGCAGTAACTATCAAAACAGGTGTTGCATCAGCAGCAGATGTAAAAGTTCCTAATCCAGTAACTTTAGCTCCATATCGAACATTTATTGAAGTGGAACAGCCTGAAAGTAAGTTCATTTTCAGAATGCAAGACGGACCAAAAGGAGCAATTTTTGAAGCTGATGGAGGAGCTTGGAGAAATCAAGCAATCCTAAATATTAAGAAGTATTTAGGAGAGCAACTATCAGATGAAATCAGAAAAGGAAAAATCACAATTCTAGCATAGGGGTGATTTGATGGAATTAAGACCATATCAAGAAACTGCTAGACAAAAAGTTCAAGAAGAATGGGAAGAAGGCAAGAAACGAACCTTGCTAGTTTTGCCAACAGGAACTGGTAAAACTATTGTGTTTAGCAAAATTATTGAAGATCGAGTTAAAAAAGGTGAACGTGTTTTAGTAATAGCTCATAGAGGAGAATTACTAGAACAAGCATCAGATAAACTCTATAAATCAACAGGACTAAAAACAGCGACTGAAAAAGCTGAACAGACTAGCTTAGGTAGTTTCTATCGAGTAGTTGTTGGGTCAGTTCAAACATTGCAACGTGAGAAACGACTGAACCAATTCCCACCAGAATATTTTGACACTATTGTCATTGATGAAGCACATCATGCAATTTCAGATGGCTATCAACGTGTGCTACAACATTTTGAAAGTGCAAATGTTTTAGGTGTAACAGCTACACCGGATCGTGGAGATATGAGAAACCTAGGATCATATTTTGAAAGTCTAGCTTATGAGTATAGTTTGCCAGAAGCTATCAAATCTGGATATCTCAGTCCAATTAAAGCTTTGACTATACCACTGAAATTAGATCTATCAAATGTTAAACAACAAGCAGGAGATTTCTCTACTAAAGATCTAGGCACAGCATTAGATCCATACCTTGAGCAAATTGCTGAAGAGATGAAGAAACAATGTTTAAACAGAAAGACAGTTGTATTCTTACCACTGGTTAAAACGTCACAAAAGTTCAGAGATATTTTGAACAAACATGGATTTAGCTGCTGAAGTTAATGGAGAATCTACAGATAGAGAACAAGTTCTCAAAGATTACGAAGAAGGCAAATACAACGTTCTATGCAATTCAATGTTGTTAACTGAAGGCTGGGATTGCCCTAGTGTTGATTGTGTAATTGTTCTTAGACCAACTAAAGTGAGAGCCTTATATTCTCAAATGGTAGGTCGTGGAACAAGGTTAGCACCTGGCAAGAAAGAATTGTTGTTACTAGATTTTTTGTGGCATACAGAACGTCATGAATTATGTCATCCGGCTAATTTGATTGCTACTGATGAGAAAGTGGCCAAAAAGATGACAGAAAATATTGAAGAGTTAGGAACTCCAATTGATTTAGAACAAGCAGAACAACAAGCCAAAGAAGATGTTGCTTTAGAGCGAGAAGAATCTTTAGCCAAACAGTTATCTGAAATGAAGAGACGTAAGCGTAAGTTAGTTGACCCACTGCAATTTGAGATGTCTATCCAAGCATCTGACTTAACGGATTATGTTCCAAGCTTTGGCTGGCAAATGTCACCGCCGACTGACAAGCAAGTTAAAGCACTAGAGAAATGGGGAATATTCCCAGATGAAATTGAAAATGCTGGTAAGGCTGAGATGTTAATTAACAGATTAGTAAAACGTCGAGATGCAGGGTTATCAACACCTAAACAGATTAGATTTCTAGAAAATCGTGGGTTCCAACATGTAGGGACTTGGCAATTTGAAGCAGCAACTAAATTAATTAATCGAATTGCAGCTAACGGTTGGAGAATACCTCATGGAATTAAACCGGCAGAATATAAGCCGGCTTAGCAGATAAAACTGCTGTACTGCAAGGCTAAAGGGTAGCAATTCCAGTTCGATTCTGGCTTGCAGTGTTATCTCTAGGAAAGGAGAAATTAATAAATTGGAAGAACACAAATTAAATCTATTAGAACTACTAGATTACATTGATCCAGCAATGCTGAATTATCAAGAGTGGGTCAATGTAGGTATGGCACTAAAGTATGAAGGATACAGTGTCAACGACTGGGATAGCTGGTCACAAAGAGATAGTGCTAGGTATCACGATGGTGAAACCGAAAAGAAGTGGCACACCTTTGATGGATCCACTAAACCAGTTACAGGAGCAACTATCACGCAGTTGGCCAAAGATAATGGTTGGAAACCATATTCAGCAGATAGTAATGATAGCTTTGATTGGGGAGATAGTTTTGTTGCCTCGATTGATAAAGGATATCAGTTAATCAACAAAGATTACATTGACGGAGAAAAAGTCTTACCACCTAAAACATGGAATCCGGTTAAGCAAATCACAGATTATATTGAAACGTTATTTAGTGCAGATGACATCATATCATACGTAAATGATGGCTATAAACATGAGCAAGGAGATCATGAGAAATGGCTACCTAACAGGGGTGTTTATACAAAAACTGCAGGTCAAATTATAGATGAGTTACGTAAAAGTAACGGTGATGTTGGAATGGTTTTGGGAGATCCTAACGTTGAGATGGGAGCTTGGATCAGATTCAATCCATTAGACGGTAAAGGAATAACTAATGAGAATGTTGTTGATTATCGTTATTCATTAGTTGAAAGCGACAGTATGTCGATTGAACAACAATATGAAGTTTTGAAGAAACTAGAATTGCCAATCGCAGTGTTGGTTCATTCTGGTGGTAAAAGTCTACATGCGATTGTTAAAGTGGATGCACAAAACTATCCACAGTATCAAGAACGTGTGGATTATCTTTATAAAATTGTTGAAAAGAATGGACTAAAAATTGATAGACAAAATAAGAATCCATCCAGATTAACACGCTTGCCAGGTTTTGAAAGAAATGGAAAGAAACAGTATATCGTTGATAAAAATATTGGCCAAGCTAATTGGGATGAATGGAAAGAATACATTGAGGATCTAAACGACAATTTGCCAGAAATGGAGAATATGGCTGGCTTGTTTGATAAACCAATCGAACTAGAGCTGATAGGTGGAGTTTTAAGACAAGGACATAAGATGTTGATTGCTGGTCCATCCAAAGCCGGTAAATCATTTGCCTTAATTGAATTAGCTATCAGTATTGCAGAAGGCTGGTCATGGTTTGGTTTTCCAATCAATCATCCAGGTAGAGTACTATATGTGAACTTAGAGCTTGATGATAGGTCAGCAAGTAAAAGATTTGTAGATATCTACAATCAATTAGGACGTGGTCACGAAAATGTTAAGAACATAGATGTTTGGAATTTACGTGGTAAAACAAGTCCAATGGATAAGCTAACACCTAAATTAATTCGTAGAGCTGCCAAGCAAAATTATACAGCGGTTATCATTGATCCAATTTATAAAGTTTTAACCGGTGATGAAAATAACGCTCATGATATGTCAATTTTTGTTAATCAGTTTGACAGGATTGCCACTGAATTAAATTGTTCAGTTATTTATGCTCATCATCATTCTAAAGGTGCTCAAGGCGGCAAGAACTCAATGGACCGTTCATCTGGTTCAGGGGTATTTGCTAGAGATCCAGATGCAATCTTGGACTTAATTGAATTACCAGTTACTGAAGATAGGTATATCTACAAAGAAAATGAAGTTATCTGTGAATTGTACAACCAAGCAATTAAACATTATGTTCCTAACTATGACAGAGTTGGACCAGATGACAGGTTCAGCAAAAAACAAATGGAACATCATCTGATGAGTGCAATTAATACCTTGCCTAATTCGCAGGAAATATTGAAGTACGTTGACGAGCAAAAACAAAAAGCCATCCAGTCAGTTAGACAAGCTACTGTATGGAGATTAGAAGGAACATTACGTGAATTTCCTAAATTTAAACCGGTAAATACTTGGTTTAGATATCCAATTCATGTTCTGGATGAAACATTACAAGATATAAAACTTGAAGATGATAGTTCAAAAGAAAAATGGAAAAAGAGCGTTCAGAAGTCTAATCAAAATCGTAGTGAGAAAACTCAGCAAGAGTTAGAAGAAGCATTTAATGTTTTGAGTGTAGACGGTGAACCAGTTGAGCTTATGGAAGTTGCTAATTATTTAGATATCAAAAAGACAGCTTTATACAACAGAATCAAAAGAAGCCAAAAGTTTAAATCAGATAGTGGTTATATATATAAAACTAATGATAAAGATAATTAAAAATTATAATTCACAAATTCATTTCTATTTAGATGTGAATAGTGACACATTCGTTACATTCTAAATAGAAATGACAGTGAATGACAACTCCAAAACCCTTGTCATTTCTGGTGTCACTGTGTGTTGTCACTGCTCCCTTTGGGGAGTAGCAGTGACAAAGCACAACCAGTGACCGGAAAATAGCTGTGACAGAAAGAATATAAGTAAAATATTTGAGGTGTAATAATGTATAGATTTTTTGTTCCAATGAAGAAAATACCTAGAACAACACATCAACAAAAACAGGTTCACGTTGTTCATGGTAAACCAATTTTTTACGAACCTGGTAACCTGAAATTAGCTAGACAGAAATTTATGGCTAACCTTGCTAGACATATTCCAGATGAAAAAATCACTGGAAAAATCAGATTGGTGATTAAATGGTGCTTTGATTCTAATGGAAAGTATCCAGATGGAACTTTCAAAGATACAAAACCAGATTTAGATAATAGTGTGAAATTACTACAGGATTGTATGACCAGTTTAGGATTTTGGGAAGATGATAGATTCATTGTGAGTCTGATTGTTGAAAAGTTTTGGTCAGATATTCCAGGAATTTTTATTCAGATTGAGGTGGTGGATGATGAACTGGAATGATTTTTTTAAGGATTTACAGAAGTGGATGGAAGCATCAAATATGATGATGCAGAAGTTAGGATTGGGTAGTTCGCAGTATTGGAAATGGTGCATTGAGACACTAGGTGTACTTGAGAACAGGTATCCACATCCGTTAGTTGTTAAATTTTTAGTAGACATCTTGTCATACCAAGATGAAGCTGTTAGTCAAATTCAAGGGAGGAAGCAAAATGAAAATAGAATCAGCTAGAGAAAAGCGATATATGGTTGGAGATGTTGTAGAATGTGGTGGATATATGATGATTGTTAAAAATTATCCTATATTTGAAGATTTAAATGATTATGCAGTAGTTAACTTAGCAACTGGTGAGGTTTCCAAAGGATATCTAAGTATAAGAGAACTAAATGATAACTTTTTACATGATGCTCCAGTTGTGAATGCAAAATTGGTGATTGAATAGAATTATCGCAGTGTAAGAATAGTCTTTAGATAGCTGGATAAAGGAGCATGTAAAAATGAATGGAAATATTGATGATTTATTTGGAGAATTAACAAAAGAGCAAAAGCAAGCTAAGTTAGCAGAATGGTCATGCAAAGTGGATGTACTAACAGTAATGCTAAATGCAGTCGAAGATGATTTAGAAAATAGATTGTCGAATCAATTTAAGTTCAGAGAGTTTAATGAATTTAAAGATGAATTTAGCAATTTAGTATTTGGATTTAACCAGTTAGATCTCAAACTTAAATTAACTCAGGTACGTTAAAAAAAGCATGCGAATTGACAAAATTTAACGCTTTGAATGGAGGAAACAAAATGAGCAGAAAAAAAGATAGAAAAAGAAAAAACTTTACGATATTTTTAGCAAATGGGAAGACATTACATTTTACTAACGTTTCAAAAAAAGAAGATCTTATAGATGAAAAAGGGTATCCATATTTAGTACTTCATTATTTTGATAAAAGGATAAATAAGCAAAGAATTGCTTATTTTGAAATGACAAATGGAAATGTTATTGGATATGCAGAAGATAAATAATAATTTACGAAAGGAGTGATATTAATGTACAAATCAAGACCTATAACACAAGTGATCCATGAGAACATTAATTATATTTTAAGCAGAGAGAAATTAACTAAAGAATCACTGTATAAAGAAGTTGGACATCAGAAAATTATTTACAATTCAAGTGCAAACACATCTATCCAGAAGTTAGAAGAGATAGCCAAGTTTTTAGGAACTAATCTTCCAGACTTAGTAACTGATTGGAAAGATGGATCTTATCCAGATGAACATGAAGAGTATGATCGTGGTTATAGTGACGGCAGAAAAGACATGTTAAAAGAAATCATTGAAAAGGAGGCTCAACAGTGACGTTATATTTAGTTGAATATTTTATTAACAATAAACTGCATAACATGATTGTGCGAGCAAAAAATCACATAGAAGCAGAAACACAAGTTAAAGTGTCTGTAATAGCTAACATTCATGATGATAATTTTTAGGAGATGTAAGTATGAATTTTGATATGAAAGGCGAAATATTATTTGAAGATGGTTTGAAAGTTCATTTTAAATGTTACAGAGGACAACGAACAAATACCATTAAATATTTTGATGAAAATAATGAAGAAGTACCATATAACAAAATATGGGGTAGACGATATGAATACTGCAAATTAACAAGTGCTGAAGGTACCTTGTTTTATCAGAATAATTTCATTGCAGATCATTAATAAAAAAACGTACTTCCACAGTAAAGAAGCACACAAATTATATCAACCTAAATAATTATATCATAAGGAGCGTGCCACTTGTGGAAGATATTTTATTAGAAATGCCTAGAATAGATTATGACAAGACAGCGGATAACGTTGTTGAATTCTTGCAAAACAGAAGTTATTATCCAAGATTATATAATATGTGTATGCAAGCAAACCCAGAAATGCTTCAAAGTCCTAGTATGAGTGGTATGCCTAGTGGAAGTATTGGAAATAGTAACGAAGAAAAAATGGTAAGGTACCTTTATGCCAAATCTATTGTTGACGGTGTAAAGCAAACATACAATAAAGGTTCTAAAGAGTTGAAAGTTATATTTAATAATATTTTAGGAGATATTACAGCGATTGAAGCAATGCAGATGCTGCATTATGAAAAATCAAGATATTATTCAATTAGAAAAAGGGCTTTAAATGAATTTGCCGATATTTTGGAAGTTCAGAATATTAATTGCCCAGATTTACATGTATACTGTTAATTAAGTGTTAGAGGTGATTTTATAAAGTGGCAAGATTTAAAATTGTCAGATTAATTCAGAAAATTAGTAATTTAATGTTGGCGTTAATTGTTCTCAATGAAAGAAATATAAAATATGAAATTCCTAAAAATGATAAAGAGAGCATAAGAAATGACTACAAAAGAATCGGAAAAGATATCTATAGAACATTAAAAAGATGAAGATAGTTAATTGAAAAAGTCTAGTCGTTATGGCTAGACTTTTTAATTTTTGAATAGAGAAAACATAATA
>OGFZ01001217.1_pt1 | contig 11474 bp, 8 predicted proteins | sample 1571081 | NCBI WGS metagenome assembly OGFZ01 (sample SAMEA2582039, study PRJEB24529) | metagenome | biome: Human gut stool | place: China | collected 2011
AGATAAAACACGTGGATTCTTTGTATTAGGGCTTTGTTAACTTCTAAATATTGCATAAGATTTCCCTCCCCTCTGCCGCTCGTCAGAAGCAGGGGTAAAGAACTTTCATAATCTATCGTATCATTTTTCTGTATTGACTACTCCAAAAGAGCAGGAACAAAGGTTTCCCCGTTACCTACAAAGTAACGGGTTGTCTATTATTGAAACTTAGTGTTTAATAATATATTATTAATGTAATTTTTAAGTAGTTATGAAAAGAAAATTTGTAAAAGTGATGTTCTTCGGGGCGTTGGCACTTTCTACTGTCACCTATGTAGGCTGTAAGGACTACGATGATGACATCGACAATCTACAAACACAGATTGACGCAAACAAAGCCGACATCGCCAAGTTGCAGAGTTTTGTAAAAGAAGGTAAATGGGTAACTAATGTTGAAGACATTACCGGTGGATTTAAGATAACTTTTAATGATAATAAAAGTTATTCTATCACAAGCGGTAAGGATGCTACTCCAACGACAATCAAGATTGATCCGGTAACAAAGAACTGGATTGTCAATGACAGGGACCTAGGTATTTGTGCTGAAGGTAAAAAAGGTGATGCGGGAGTAGGAACTCCGGGTAAAGATGGATATGCACCGCAAATTTCTGAAGACGGATATTGGATGGTTTGGGATGCGGAAGCCGGAGAACCTAAAAAAACAAATGTTAAAGCTGCTACAGATATCTATGTAAGTGCTGATGCTAGCAATCCATTGGTTTGGGTATTGAATATTCTCAATAAGGAAACAGGAGAATGGGAAAAGGTTTCTATGCCGAAATCTGCTCGTATCACTGGTATGAGTGCGCTCGGTGTAACAGAGGCTGGTACTGTTGATTTAAGCTCTACACAAGCTGAAGCGACTTTGTACTATGGAGTAGCAGGGAAAGATATTGAATTTAATGGAAACAAGAAATTTAAGAAAGCAGGTGATTTACTTATTGCCAGAGGTGGTAGCAAGATTCACGCTTTGATTAATCCGGTGAATCTGAAAGCAGCGGATATTCAAGCTTATGAAATCGGTCTGACAGATTCTAAAGGTAATACCAGTTTTGTAGTAGCTAATATTGCAGATAATTTAAGTGTAGATGCTTTGACTCGTGCAGAAGAAGAAAAACCTACTGCTAACAAAGGTATTTATGATCTGACTCTTAGATTTGCAAATGAAGTAACTGATACAGAATTGGATGCTTTGAAGGAGAATACTGCTTATGCTCTTACAACAAAAGATGCATGGGGTAATGAAATCATTTCCGGATATGACGTAAAGGTTGCGGCTAAAGCTGCTACAGAACAAGACCAACCAAAAGTCGAGTTTACTGCTCCTGACGAAGCCTTGACTTATCAGAAGAGCTATAATTTGGATGAACTGTTTAACAGTGAATTAGATAAGGTGGTAGCTTACTATTATGAAGTTACTGAGGAGGAAGCTGATAAGATCGACGCAACATTTGATAAAGATAAGAATACAATTATTGCGAAGAAGGAAGGTAAAATGACGATTAAGATTCACTATCTTCCTGTTAGTGGAACAGTTGCTAGTGCTGACGTAGAACTGACCTTTGCTTATGTAGCTAAACAGGCTGAAATCAAAGATATGACTTGGGTTGTAGATAGCAAGAAATTAACAGCTACTTCTGAAATTGTTGGTCCTTCAGTAGATGAAATTAAAAAGTCTATTAATGGCATTGATTCCGAAATTAAATATACTGACGGTAAGGTAACAATCAATGGAGCAAAGGATTTACAATACTCAGACAACGATGATACTAAGGGTAGTATTACATTAGCTTTGGTAGGTCTGAATGCAAAAGGTGAAGAAACGAATGCAGAAGCAAACATTACTAAATATGTAATCAAAGCTACATTCGATCCTGAATATATTGCTGCTGTACCTCATACCGCAACAGTTAAATTCAAGAATAAAAAATATGATCAAAACAATTCAGAGCTGGGTAATGAATATTTGTATGAAACTACATTCAAAATTACTGTAGATCAGCCGAAGAATCTGTATACATTCAAACATGCAACTGCTTACTTTGAGGACAAAGAGAATGCTGTAGCTTACGGTAAAGTATATGAAGGTAATAGTCCTAAACTTATTTCTTTCAACCTTTATACCTTGTATCAAGCTAATTCTATTCTTGAAGGTGATGCAACAACTAATAGCTTTGTGAAATTCACAGAAGTAATACCGGAAAAGAGTGGTAACAAAGTAGCTAAAGCATGGTTAACAGAACAAGGTACTGATAATGGGGCAATTTCAGTCGAACCTTCTCCTTTACACGGTGGTGTTAATACAAGTCGTAGTATTACGGTTACTTATGCACCATTCGGAAATACTCGTTTGAATGCTATTGTTGACAAATTTAACTTGAAAGTATTATCTGAAATTTATCAAGGTAGTTTCGATTTTGTGAAGAAGTTCAAAATCGACGGAAAAGATGTACAGAAAGGTGAGAAAGAGGATAATCCGATTGAAATAGAAGGAACAGGTACTGTCGAAATACTAGAAAGTGATTTCATCAGAAAAGATGCTCGTGCTAATGACTATGGCTTTGATGATAATAGAATTGTATCGGTTAAGGTTGAGTTAGCAGATGATGACGCTAAAACTTATCTGACAATTGACAACACTGAGTTTAAGATGGGAACTGAAGTTGCTGCACAGTCTGGAACAGAACAAAAAATGAACACTGTTACTATTGGAAAGAATCAGACCGCAGGAGCCATTATAAATGCTCCTACTTGTAAAGTCAACATCAATATTCTTGACAAGTGGGGTATGACGAAAACAGCATCAATCTATGTTAAAGTGAACAAATAATTTAGATTGAATAACTTATAATTGAGAGGCATCCTAATTTTCTTTGAGACTAGAGATGCCTTCTCTTTACAAGTTTTATTATACGAGACAATAAATTCTTTAAAAGAAATATACTGAGAGATCAACTGAAAATTATGCTTGTGAAAGTATATTTTCAAATGTTTGTCTCTTGGAAGGGATGCCTCCCTTATTTCCCACGGGCATCCCTTTTCTGCTCTTAATGCATCTCACTTATCGTACTAGAAAGCAATTTACTAGTCCCTTATTTCCCCAAGACAAGGAGATGTTTTTAAGAATATAAATGCTCGGGCTTGTGAAAGTCCGTGCTTTTATTTATACAACTATAATGTCTGTAGTTAACTAATGTCTTTATATTTTCGACATGGAATTAAATATCCACCACTTATGCTTTTAGGAATATAAAAATAATCAATTATGAAAAGTGTATATTATTATCTGTCAGTGCTGATTATATTTCTTTCAGCATGTCATACCAATAAATCAGAATTAGAAACAATTAAAGTTGCACAGTTTGGAGATGTATTCATATATATACCTCTATATTTGGCAAATACCAAAGGATTTTTCAAAGAAGAAGGTTTGAAAGTTGATCTGATAAACACTGGAGGGGACGATAAAACCTATGCAGCGGTAATTGGTGGTTCCGCTTTATTTGGTATTGCAGATCCTACTTTTGTTGCTATTGCTAAGGAACAAGGAATAGATGGATGTGTGATAGGAAGTATTGTCAACAGTGTTCCCTTTTGGGCTCTGACAAAAAATCCCAATGTTCCTCAAATTACGAATGCCGCGATGTTAGCTCCTTACAGCGTAGCTACCTTCTCTGCTCCTTCTACAGCATATACAGTTCAAACTGAAATGTTCAAAGAAGCTAATTTGCCTACAAATATCAGACAAGGTGCATTTGGAACTTTATTACCTATGCTTGATACCGGCAATGCTGATATCGCCCTTGAATTGGAACCGAATGTTTCAATAGCGGTAGCCAATGGAGCAAAGGTCGTTTATTCTTTTGCTGATAAATATCCGGATTTTACCTTCACAGGTATCACAACAAGTAAAAAGACTATCGATGAAAAACCTGAAATAGTCCAGCATTTTATCAATGCTATTACCAAAGCTGAAAAATTTGCACATGAGTATCCTGATAGTGCCGCTTACTATATGGCAGAACTATACCCTGATGTGAATAAGAATATAATAGCACAGGCCATCAAACGCATGGTAGACTCAAACACATTACCTCAAAACGCAGTAATCTCACCGGAAGCTTGGAAACAAGCCGTTGCATTACGTCACCGTATGGGAGATTTAAAATCATTGGATAATATAGAAAGTGTATTAGATATGAATTTCGCTGAAAAAGCACGTTGACAAAAAAGTTATTGAATATGAAAATCATATTTATGTTAGCCGCAAAAACATATATGTACCTTCCTCTTTTTCTGGCAAAAGAAAAAGGTATTTTTAAATCTGTATTTGAGGCAAAGAGAATAAAGGATGATATAGAGTTTCGCATTTGTGATGGCGATGATGACGCTATTGACAGTATGTTGGATTTTAACAGGAATGCACGTAAATGCAAATTAGACGAAATAGCAATTGCTATTTCAGACCCGACTTCTATATTGCGGCAACATAAAAGTTTTGATAACAAAACAGATATAAAAGTTATAGGCAAATTGATAAACAAATTGCCTTTTTGGGTTATTTGTCCCTATAATGAGGAATTAGATAATAATTCGCATAATGGGTTTATGGATATTAAGGAATTAAAAGCCAAACGTCTTTATACACCTAATAGTTCATACATTACTGCCAACTCTTGCTGTTCTCAACTATTAAATAAAAACAATTATAAAATCAAACCTGTTGATTTTTCCGAAGAAATAGAGAAATGCATTAATGATTCCGAATCCATAGCTCTGACGGGTGACTTAAATTTAATGGCAAGAAAATATATTGAGAACAAAATTTGTATTTACAGCCATATGGCGAATAATAATGATGAAAGCATAGCTACAACTATTATAACCAGCAGATATATATGTAAGCAGTACGAGGACATACTGGCACTTGTTTTGGAAGCTATTCAGAAAGCCATTTTTATTATATATTCATCACCTGAAATAGCCACAGAAGTATGTTATAAAATCAGTGATGAGATTGATAGTTATCGGATGCCTGACGAAAATATTCAAAAAGAAAAAACAGAAATCATTATATCAATTATTAACAGTGATCATCTATATCCGATGACTACCGATATCTCATTTTCTGATTGGAAAAAAACAGTAAATTATTACCTTTCGCATGGGATAAATATATTTGAATATATGAGGGAGCACAACTCGCCAACCAGACCCAATGAGAATGAAGCATATGTTGCAGGTATATATCAAAAAATGTTCTTCAAAAATCCTGCACACACTGCAGAAAGAAAGATTGTTGAGGATTTTGGAGTAGATTGCAATACTTTTGACAAAGAAATACCATATCATTTGATCAGAAAACTGAAGAATAAGATTTTGTTTTTCATGAAAAAGGATTTTTGGTATATCCTGTGCTTTATTTTATTTGTATGTGTTGTAGGGTATGTGGTATACCAGACTTTTTATAACAATAATCATGATTACATATCGAATGTCGGTTTAATATTTGGTGCATTATCTTTAATATGGGGTATCCTAACTAGTCTGGGGGTATTCCCTAAGTTGAAAAAAACGAGTCGTTATGATGATTGAACTACAAAATGTAGGGTTTGCCTACAATAACAAACATACAGTATTTTCTAATTTAAATCTTTATATTGATAGAGGAGATATTGTATCTATTGTCGGCAATAGCGGTTGCGGAAAAACGACATTGCTGAATCTTATTGCCGGAGTTTTACTACCTTCTAAAGGAGAAATCAAGAAATCGAATAAGAATATAGCCTATTTGATGCAGGATGTCACATTATTGCCTTATAGGACAGCGTGGGAGAACACTTTTCTTGCTTGTGAACTGCGGGGAATACCTGTTGACAACATACAGAAGCAGGCTGCCAAAGAAATACTAGACTTATTCAACATAGAAACGGAAGCTCTAAACAAGTTCCCCAAAGAACTCTCCGGAGGAATGAAACAACGGATCGGATTGTTACAAACTCTACTCACCGACGCTTCATTATTTTTGCTTGATGAACCTTTTAACGCCATTGATATTAATGCACTGAACAGTATTAAACTCTATATATGGGAATACCTCATCAAGAGTAATAAAACAATGATCTTTATCACCCATAATATTGATCAGGCATTGCTTTTAAGCGACCGTATTCTAATTATGAGAAGTCCAACTGAATTATTAGAAATAAAGCCCACTAAAGAATATTGCTCACTTTCCCCTGACGAAAGAATAGACACAAGCGAATATAAGAAACTTTTTTTTGAAATCGTTGAGAATTTGAAATATGAGAAATAAAATATTACAATGGTTACCATTGGCTGTTTTACTGATTGCTTGGGAAGCATATGCCAAATTTCAGTCAGGCTTTTCAACCATGTTTTCTTCCCCTGTGAGAATAATAACATTGTTATATGAGAAAACGGTATCTGGCGACCTGCCATATCATACATTCATAACTGCTTATGAATCATTTGTCGGATTGCTGTTTGGGCTATTCATTGGATGTATTATAGGTTTTATTTTAGTCTATTTTCCAAAATGCTCGAAAATAGCTCATCCTTATATAATAGCACTTAGTTCAATTCCTACTTTCGCATTGGCTCCTCTAATGATTATTTGGTTTGGAACCGGATTGAAAATGAAAATTGTATTGGCATTCCTCTCTACTGTTTTTATTACTGCTTTTCAAACCTATGAAGGAGCAAGCAAAATCTCTGAAAGTGACGATACTTTTTTCAAAATCAATCATGCTACCAACAAACAACGCTTTTGGATGCTCTCATTCCCAGCCTCACTGGATTGGGTTATCCAATCACTCAAACTGAATGCCGGCTTCTGTGTTTTGGGAGCATTCATTGGCGAATTTATAGCCTCTGAAGCTGGTTTAGGATATATCATTCTAAAAGCAAGTGGCTTATACGATACCACCTATGTCTTTGCCGCTATTATATGTATTATCTTACTTTCTATGTTTTTTAATTTGTTGGCCGTATTCGTAAACAAATATAAATTGAGGATAATTCGTTTTGCAACAATGAAATATGGTAAATAAAAAACTCTTCATAAAACTAAATATTTTTCAAATGCTTATCTCCTGAAAGGAACGTAAACGCATTTTCCTATGGCTTATATAACTTTGGACGGAAAGGAATATAAAGCGTATAGTTACTATCCGTCGGCTTTCCTCCCGCCAGTGCCGGCGACCATTTCGGCATTCCCTTTACAATACGAAGAGCCTCCTCGGCAAACTCGGAATGAGTAGCTTTCAAAATATGAGGACGCAGAATCACTCCTTCCTTATCAATCGTAAACTCACACAAAGCATATCCCGATATATTCTTGGCTAAAAGATTTGCCGGATAAACCATTTGATCTGCAATATATTCTTCCGGAGTAGTACCGGACAAATGAGCAAGTTCTTCTATCTGTTTACCGGAAAGCGACCTCTGCTGAGGCCCCACCTGATAAATTCCGACATACATCGGTTTCTTATAAGCATCCGGTTGCTCCTTAGTGCGCTGTTGCAACTCCTTCAATAAAGCAGCAGCTTCTTCCGCCACCGCCTGTTCCGAAATATCTTCTCCTCTGGATAACATATAAGCCGACTGACAGACCAACACAAGACGATCCATTAAAGAACCTTTTTTCGGGGACCACTTACGTCCCATCTGATTTGTACCTTTCGCATCCGTCGAAGTGAAATAATAAACGACTCCGTCCAAACCTGCCGTAGAACCGTCCAAATCCTGCACCTGACTCGTCACCGTACGAAAAATGGCACCCAAAGACTGATATAGGGACGAACTGATAACCACCGATCTCGTATCTACCGTCACTGTTCCTTTCTCTGCTTGCCAATAGGTACGCGACAATGTGTTCGAAACCAAACAATAACGCCCACCCTTCTTCTCTACCGACATGGCATACTCGGGCGAGAAAGAAGGAATTGCTACAAAACGAGCATACGGTTGTTGCTGAAAGCCTGTGTTCAATAAAGAAAATACATTGCGATAATATTCGCCCAATTCGCCTGTGTAAGTAGTGAAAGGTTTCACCGGCTCCAGATAATCAATCTGCGCCGTAAGACGAAAAGATAAGGTCAAAAGTAGAATAAAGAAAACAATCTTTTTCATAAGTTGCCGGATTTTCAATGCGTATCGGCAACAAAGATACAAATTATTTCGATGGTTCGTGATAAAATTATATCTTTGCACGGTTTTTACTAAGAAACTGAATAACAATACATCAAAAATATGATAGCTAAGATTGAACAACTTCTGAAAGAGGTAGAGGCTTTGCATGCCTCCAATGCCGAAGAACTTGAAGCTCTCCGCATCAAATACCTTAGCAAGAAGGGAGCCATTAATGACTTAATGGCGGATTTCCGTAACGTAGCTGCCGAACAGAAAAAAGAAGTCGGCATGAGACTGAATGAACTGAAAACAAAAGCGCAGGACAAAATCAACGCGCTGAAAGAAATGTTTGAAAGTCAGGACAACGATTGTGACGGACTGGATTTGACGCGTTCGGCTTATCCTGTGGAACTCGGTACACGCCACCCGCTCACCATTGTAAAGAACGAAATCATTGATATCTTTGCCCGTCTGGGATTCAGCATTGCCGAAGGTCCGGAAATTGAAGATGACTGGCACGTGTTCTCGGCACTGAACTTTGCCGAAGACCATCCGGCACGCGATATGCAGGACACTTTCTTTATCGAAGCTCACCCGGACGTAGTATTGCGTACACATACTTCTTCTGTACAGACCCGTGTGATGGAAACTTCACAGCCTCCTATCCGCATCATCTGTCCGGGACGTGTATATCGTAACGAAGCTATCAGCTATCGCGCACACTGTTTCTTCCATCAGGTAGAAGCGCTGTATGTAGATAAAAACGTATCATTCACCGACTTGAAGCAGGTATTGCTGCTCTTCGCCAAAGAAATGTTCGGTGCTGATACAAAGATCCGTCTGCGTCCGTCTTACTTCCCGTTTACCGAACCAAGTGCGGAAATGGATATCAGCTGTAATATCTGCGGCGGTAAAGGATGTCCGTTCTGTAAACACACCGGCTGGGTAGAAATCCTCGGTTGCGGTATGGTAGACCCGAGCGTACTTGAATCAAATGGTATAGACAGCAAAATATACAGCGGTTATGCCCTCGGTATGGGTATCGAGCGTATCACAAACCTGAAATATCAGGTGAAAGACCTCCGTATGTTCTCTGAAAACGATACACGCTTCCTAAAAGAATTCGAAGCGGCATATTAATAATGTGCTAAATTTACCAGTATGCCAATGTTCCCAATGAAACCGTCGGACGGTGATCGGGACATTGGCATATTCATCAACAGACCAATCAGGCCAACGGCGTTGGTTTCCAATCAACGCGAATCGGTCGATTGAACGATCATTCATTATGGCAAAGGATAGACTCATTACTCCCAGTTATTGTTTCATCTTGGCAGCCAACTTCCTGCTATACTTCGGTTTCTGGTTGCTGATTCCTGTTTTGCCGTTCTATTTATCCGAATTCTTCCAAGCTGGAAATTCCACTATCGGCATTGTCCTCTCCTGCTACACGGTGGCAGCTCTCTGTATCCGTCCATTTTCCGGTTATCTGCTCGACACGTTTGCCCGAAAACCTCTTTATCTGTTTGCTTACTTCATCTTTATGATGATGTTCGGCGGATATTTAATTGCCGGTTCCCTTACCTTATTTATTATATTCCGAATCATTCATGGCGTCTCTTTCGGAATGGTCACAGTAGGCGGAAACACGGTAGTAATAGACATTATGCCCTCTTCTCGGCGAGGGGAAGGCTTAGGTTATTACGGGCTTACCAACAATACAGCCATGTCCATCGGACCGATGTTCGGACTGTTTCTGCATGATGCGGGAGTTTCTTTTGCTACGATATTCTGCTATGCATTCGGTTCCTGTATTTTAGGTTTTCTATGCGCAAGTCTGGTTAAAACGCCCTACAAGCCTCCTGTGAAACGGGAACCGATCTCGCTCGACCGCTTTATCCTGATGAAAGGACTGCCTGCCGGACTTAGTCTGCTGTTACTTTCCATCCCTTACGGAATGACGACCAACTATGTTGCCATGTACGCCCGCCAAATAGGATTGAACACACAAACCGGATTCTTCTTCACCTTTATGGCAATCGGTATGGCCATCTCGCGTATCTTTTCAGGAAAACTGGTGGATCGCGGAAAAATAACGCAAGTAATAGCTGCCGGATTATACCTGGTTGTTTTCAGCTTCTTCCTGCTTTCAACTTGTGTATATGTGATTCAATGGAATGATACAGCCTGTACCTTGCTATTTTTTGGCATCGCATTATTAATGGGTGTCGGGTTTGGAATTATGTTTCCGGCATTTAACACGCTGTTTGTCAACCTCGCCCCCAACAGTCAGCGGGGAACAGCGACTTCCACCTACCTCACTTCCTGGGATGTAGGAATCGGTATCGGTATGCTGACGGGAGGATATATCGCAGAAATAAGTACATTTGATAAGGCCTATCTTTTCGGAGCCTGCCTGACGGTAGTTTCCGCCCTCTATTTCAGACTAAAAGTGACGCCTCATTACCATAAAAACAAGCTACGATGAGAAAGAAAGAACGTTATGAGAAAGTAATCGCCTGGTTTCAGGACAACATACCTGTAGCCGAAACCGAACTGCATTACAACAATCCGTATGAGTTGCTGATCGCTGTTATTCTTTCTGCACAATGTACGGACAAACGGGTGAATATCATCACTCCTCCTTTGTATAAAGATTTTCCGACTCCGGAAGCATTGGCTGCCACTACGCCGGAAGTGATTTTCGAATATATACGAAGCGTGTCTTATCCCAACAACAAAGCCAAACATCTGGTCGGTATGGCAAAGATGCTGGTGAATGACTTCAATAGCGAGGTGCCGGATAATCTGGAAGATCTGATAAAGTTGCCCGGTGTAGGAAGAAAGACTGCCAATGTGATCCAGTCGGTTGTATTCAAAAAAGCGGCAATGGCGGTAGATACACACGTGTTCCGTGTCAGCCACCGTATCGGACTGGTGCCCGACAGTTGCACCACCCCGTTCAGCGTGGAAAAAGAACTGGTGAAGAATATTCCGGAAAAGCTCATACCGATTGCCCATCACTGGCTCATCCTGCACGGCCGTTACGTTTGTCAGGCACGTACTCCCAAATGTGACACCTGTGGTTTGCAAATGATGTGCAAATATTTCTGTAACACCTATAAAGTTACAAAAGAGGAACCAAAAGCCAAGAATAAATAACGATTTAATAGCAAGGAACCGAAATAAATAGTAACTTTGCGGTCGTTCTAAAAGAAGAATTTTAAAAACACTTTTAAATAAAAATAGAGTATTATGCAGACAATTGACAAATTCAATTT
>OGFZ01001221.1_pt1 | contig 11432 bp, 1 predicted proteins | sample 1571081 | NCBI WGS metagenome assembly OGFZ01 (sample SAMEA2582039, study PRJEB24529) | metagenome | biome: Human gut stool | place: China | collected 2011
AAATGAAATCACCAGTAGCACCTTTTACATTAAATGCTACATCACCATCTTTTAAAGATTGGCTAGAGGTTGTGCCACTATCTGCACCAAGGGACACTTTACGGCTCACAGCCGCTGCAGCATCATTGATCTTGGTCTTAGTATCATCGTTAATATCAAACGTTACCTTGCCATCATTATCTACAGTAGCTTTAGTCATAGTGCCGTCAACAAAGTCTAAGCCTTTAGACAATTTAACAGACTTAGCATCTGTATCTGCCGCACTATTAGCACGGTATGTTAAAGTTTGGCTTGCTACAGTATCTTTCAACTGTTTTACATTTACCGCATCAGTATCATCTGTACCTTCAGCAACCTCTTTAATTTTGTTGCCACCAGCATTGATTTCATCAAGGGTAAATTGGATTGTTTTACCTGCTGCATTTTGGAATGCCATACCTTTAGCACTACCTTCAGCATTATTGCCATCTTCATCACTAAACATGAGATATTTAGACGTAAGAGCACTACTATTAGGACCTGCTTGAACTGATACAGTATCTAAACCAATATACGTTTGGGCCTCATTAGCACCAGTTTCACCATTCGTAAATCGCAATCGATCACTATCAATAGCAGATCCAGCACCTACATTATCTTTAAACTCAGCTCTATAGGCTTTGATGATACCAGTACTACCATCTAGGGAAATTGTTTCCCCTCTTGGATTAGTAAGAGATATGGAGCTCAAATCTTTAAGGTTTTTATTTAACTTAACAGAAATCTTTTTATCATCACGGTCAGTAGTAATATTATTGTCACCTGTGAAGTTTACAGTGTCCCCACCAGATACTTTTGTACTAGGATCATCATTAGTGGACAAGTTCCAAGCTGAACCGTCTTTGGCTTGGTTAGCAGCCTTATTAATCGCGTCGGCTACGTTCTTAGCAGTTGCTAAGCCATCATCACCTGTAACAGAAGCAGTACCTGCAGCATCGCTGTTGATAGTAGCACGTTTTGTAGAAACTTCTACAGTGTCGCCATTCATCTTCGTAGAAATGAAATCACCAGTAGCACCTTTTACATTGAATGCTACATCGCCATCTTTTAAGGATTGGCTAGAAGGTGTGCCGCTATCTGCACCAAGGGAAATATTACGAGCTACTGCATTAGAAGAATTATCAACTTTAGTTTTAGTATCTGTATCTAAACCAACTGTAATAGTTTGATTATTTACAGTTGCAGTTACACCATTTGTACCAGCTACATTAAGTTTTTGGTTTTTAAGATCAATAGTACCGTTATTAGTACCATCTGTAATATTTAAATTTTGGGACAAGTTAGCAACAGCTTGCTTAACATCACCAATATTTGCTGCATTAGTATCAGTTGTACCACCACTAGCAACATTAGTGATTGTCTTGTTACCACCGTTGATACCATCAGTTTTATCAATGGAGATACCACCTACCGTTACTTTATCTGTTGTAATGCCAGTACCTGTAATAGCAGTCGTACCATTTGTTAAACCAGATGTATTCATTACTGTATTGCCAGCAGTAATAGAATCTACTGTAAGATCTTTCTTTGTGGCTACAGTGATTTTCTTTTTATCTGTGCCATCTTGAGTGATTAAAATATTATCACCATTGATAAGATCTACTGTGTCCCCACCTTGTACAGTTGTTTTATCAGTTGTGCTGGAATTTGTTGTAAGATTCCATGCCGCACCGGCTTTAGCCGCATCAGCTGCTTTATTGATAGCATCGGCTACATTTTTAGATGTTGCTAAGCCATCATCGCCGGTAACAGATGCTGCTCCTGTATTAGCATCGCTAGTAATAGCTGCACGCTTAGTGGAAATTTCAACAGTGTTGCCATTCATCTTCGTAGATACTAAGTCACCTGTCGCAGCTTTTACATTGAATGCCACATCACCATCTTTTAAGGATTGGCTAGATACTGTGCCGCTATCTGCACCAAGAGAGATGTTACGATCTACTGCTGCAGACGTATCATCCACTTTAGTTTTTGTAGCTGCATCAAGACCTACTGTAACAGTTTGGCCATTTACAGTTGTAGTTACACCATTCGTACCGGAAACAGTAAGTTTTTGATTCTTAAGATTTACAGTACCATCTGTAGCACCATCAGAAACAGTAAGATTTTGAGACAAGCCATCTACAGCTTTATTGATAGAATCCGCTACATTTTTAGCAGTAGCTAACCCATCTGTAGGGCTATTTACTTTAGCTTTACCATCAGCATCATTAGTAATAGTTTCAGTAGCAGTAGAAATAGTTACAGTGCCATTTGTACCTACCGTAGCTTTTGTAAAAGTACCATCTGTAAAGTTTAAACCGTTTGCCAAGGACACTTTGTTTGCATTAGTACCATTAGCTTTGTATGTCAATTGTGTTTGATTAGCTAGCTTTGTAGTATCGATACCAATAGCATAATCCTTGGAGTTAGTACCTGCTGTTGGTGTAATTGTAATAGGATTATCTGTTGTATTAGCCTTGCTTACAGTTACTGCGCCTACAGCTAAATCCTTTACTTTTGCCGTATCAACAGCTACTTGCACACCTGTAGTAGAGGCCTTAGTAGTAACTAGATTGCCGTCACCAGCCACTTTAAAGGTTGCATCACCATCTTTTAAATACTTAAGACCTGTAGATCCTGTATCACCGGTTAAACCAATACCTTTAGTCGTAGCATTTACCGTATTCTTGTCTAGGCCAACAACAAGACTACCATTATTCGTACCCAATAAATCAGTTCTAATACCATTAGCACCAATTACTTTTAGTGGACTTTCACTAAGCTTAACAGTACCAGTTTTAGAATTTGTATCTAGGTTTAATGTAACAGCAGCTACAGCATTCTTTACATCTGTAATATTGGCTGCATTAGTACCTACGTTACCACCGCTAGAAACATTGGTAATTTGCTGTCCCCCTGCACTAATAGCATCGGTACCAAACTTAACAGTTTTCGTAGCAGTTTTTGCAGTTAAACCATCACGAGTTATGGTCACATTATTACCACCAGTAGTCGGACCAATTTGAAGCGTTGTATTACTCAATACATTATCGCCGGCTTTAAATGAATCGCCAGTAAAGTTTCTACCTTTTACAGAACCATTTGTACCATCTAGAGTAATTTGATTGCCACCAGAAGAAACCGTAACGGAATTATTAGCTTTCACAGTATCTACAGTAATCGCCTTATTCAAAGAAGTAGTAATTTTTTTGCCACTACGAGTTACTGTAATATTATTGTCCCCACCAAAGATTACAGTATCTGATTTATTGATTACTTCAGGAGCACTAGGATCCCTGTCTGCCGATAATTTCCAATGATATGCATTGGCAGAAATAGCTTTATTGATAGCATCTGCTACATTCTTAGAATCAGCCATGCCTGTAGCATTTGCAGAAGCTTGACCATTTGTGACATCAATATTTTGTGTTTTACCAGAAATTGTAAGGTTTTGACCGTTGGCAGATGTTGTAATATATGTATTATCGCCCTTAAGTCCTAATGTACTATTTGCAATATTCACATTGCCAGTATTTACATTACCAGAGAACGCAAGGTTAACGCTCTTTAATTGAGCTACGTTAACTGCATCTGTATCTTTTGTGCCCGCTGCAAGACCTGTAAGTTGACGTGTTACAGTAGTACCATTACCAATAGAAACGGCACCAGTTGTACTAGTAAGTACATTGCCAGTTAAACCAGAATAAATATCTGTACGGTTTGTATTAGGATTATAACCTTTATTAGTAACACCGCCTTCTACATTAGCAACTGAATCTCGACCTAAAGCAACGCCACCATCTACGGTAGCTCTAGAATCAGGACCAATAGCAACAGATTTAACAGCACTTGCATTAGCTCTAGTACCAATAGCAATAGAATGTTGAGAAGTGGAGTTAACGCGACTACCTATGGCAATTGATTCTAGACCATTAGCTGTCGTTGCGGAACCGATTGCAAGAGCTTTATTGCCTGTAGCAGTCGTTGGAGTAGATCCATAAGAACCAATGGCAATAGTTCCATCACTATTTGCTGAAGCACTACCACCTAACGCCACAGAATTATCACCATCAGCCGTTACATTCATCCCCATAGCAACACTATTAAATTTATTAGACTTAGCAGCTTGACCAACTGCAACACCGCCTAACAAAGCCGTAGTTCCATTAGTACCTACAGCAACACCATTTCTACCAGCTGCGGAAGACTTATGACCTACTGCAAGGGAGTTTTCCCCTGTAGCAGTAGTCTCCATCCCTACTGCTGTAGCAGATGTAGCATTAGCAGTAGATAAAATACCCAAAACGGTTGAAGATGCACCAGTAGATGTATTCTTTCTACCTACTGCTACCGCACCTTCACCGGTAGCTTGAGATTCAGAACCAACAGCTAGAGAATTAGATGTTTTAGCATTTGTCTTATAACCAATACTTACACCTGCACCCCCATCTGCCTTAGCAGCAGTACCAATAGCTACGCTATATCCACCAGAAGCAACAGCGTAGTCATCAAAGCGATCAGATGATGCCCCACCAATTGCAACATCGCCAGCATTAGTTGCTTGTGCGTAAGTACCACCTGCAAAAGTACCAAAGCCAGTCGCCTGAGTAGCACTACCAATAGCAGTACCACGAACACTAGAATTCGCGATTAGGCCTAATGATACACCACCTCTGCCAGTCGCATGAGCACCAGCACCAATAGCTACAGCTGGTTGAGCTGGATCAGCATATTGTGAATTAGCTACTGCTTTGTAACCGATAGCAATAGATTGATTACTGTTGGACTGGGATTCATTACCGATAGCAAGACCATTAGTTAAGTTTGAATACAATTTAGTACCGCCCTCAATAGTTCCAGTCGGTCTATCTGCTGCAGTTACATCTGTAACTACACCAACTTGCATCGCCAAGGCAGCCAAAATACTAGCTACTACAATTTTCTTTTTCCCCGTTTTATTTTTTGCCATTTCAGATACTACAACGTAGCACTGTTTAGACTTAGACCAAATGACTTTAAATATCTTATTCATACGTTTTCCTTCTTTAAATTACTAACCCTCAACTATATGAATTATATGTTCCACACTTCTCTCAGTCTGGAAATAATGAAAGCCACACAGACTTACATTTATAAAACCTATCTTTAATTTTACCATAATTCATCTAATTTTCTCAATTTAAAAGTGTACTTTTTGGATATTTACTATTATCTCAATTATGCATAGAGTATGCTTAAACACGCAGTATCATCATAATTCATTTATAATTCACCTTAATAAATTGCATATTATATGAATTTTTATACTTCTAATTGAGAATGCAAAAAATATTAGATTCCATTACAAAATATTACAAAATCAATCATCGTCTAAAAATATTCATAAATCATTCCTTATATACATTTTTATTGATAATTTTATTAATCATTAAACTATAATTTTCAGACTATTTTATTTTTCAGATATAGCTTTAATAAACTATTTTGGTTTTCATACTAAAAAGAGCCTCCTCTTTCGAGGAAGGCTCTTTCTAGTTTTACATATCCATTCACGGGATATACATAGTTCTAACTATATGTACAATATGATTATGCTTTATTTGCCAACAATTGGTTAACTGCTGCTTTCAACGCATCAATTTCAGATTGTTGTTGTTCAAGCTTGGATTTGTACTCTTCATTTTGGGAACGCAAGTGACTTACTTCATCTTGCATTACGTAGATAGAGCTGATAGGACCAGCTTTATAACGTTCTGGAATCGCATCTTTTCTATCACGGTTGCCACCAAATTTATGAGTTACACCAGCATTAATCATGTTATGGCTAGAACCAAGTGTAACACCAATATTGAACATAGTATCTTCAGTTTTGTAATGGGCAAGACCGATTGCACCAGCTGTTTCACCACGGTAGTTACCAATACCAGCCATGATTTGTGTTGGTTCCAATGGATCGTATTGGATTGGTTTCAACGCTGCCATAGCTGCCGCATGAGCACCAACACGTTGTGTTTCAACGCCTACGCGATTAATAGCTTCTTGTAAGCCTGCTTGTGCGCCTTTCAATTGGCTAACGTTTACTGCATCTGTATCAGCTGTACCAGGTGCTACGCCATGAATTTGGTTACCACCATTGTTCAAGCCATCTACAGTAAGGGATACAGGGCTAGCTGCAGAGTTTGCAGGATTAATAGTCATGCCTGCACCATTAACTGTTGTAGCGTTACCAGCTGCATCTTTTACAGTTGTACCAGCAGGAGTAATCTTAGTGGATGGACCATTTTCATCACCTACAGTTACACTGTTAAGACCTTTCACGTCTTTAGCTAGGCTATATGTGAAAGTAGTACCGTCTTGTTTAACCTCAAGATTATCACCGGCTTGGAATTTAACAGTATCGCCGCCTTGTACTTTTTCAACAGTACCGCCAGCTGCAGTTACATTCCATGCAGATAGATCTTTAACTTGTTGTTTACCAGCAGGTGTTAAGTTGCTCAAGTCTTGATTTGCTGCATTATCGATTTTTGCTTTTGTTGCATCATCGATTTTAACAGTTACATCTTCACCATTAGCTTCAGTTGTTAAACCATTTTCGCCTTTGATGTTGAATTTAACATCGCCTGTGCTCAAGGATTTTTCATCAGTAGAACCAGTGTTACCACCTAAGGAAATCTTACGACCGATTGCTTCTGTGTTTTTATCGATTTGAGCTTTGTTTGCTGCAATATTTGCTTTATTTGTTGCAATATCACCAGCATTTTTATTGATAGCGTCTTTGTTAGCAGCAATATTTCCTTTATTTGCTGCTACTTGATCATCAACTGCTTTCAATTGATCTTCAGTTGCTGCACGACCAGATACTGGTTGTGTTTGACCTGGAACCCAAGTTGTATTAGTTAAGCCACTCACTTCTGGAGCTGTAATTTTTTGGTTTGCTGTTACATTATCAAATGTTACATCTTTCTTTGTGGCAACAGTGAACTCTTTACCATTTTGTGTAATGGAAACATTATCACCATCGATGAATTTAACTGTATCGCCACCTTGAACCTTTTCAGCAGTACCATTGTTAGCTACTACATTCCAAGCTGCTAAATCTTTAACTTGTTGTTCACCAGCTGGAGTCAAGTTGCTCAAGTCTTTATTTGCTGCGTTGTCGATTTTGTCTTTTGTAGCATCATCCAATTTAACAGTTACATCTTCGCCAGTAGCTGCAGTTGTAATACCATTTGCACCTTTAATATTAAATTTCACATCACCTGTGCTCAAGGATTTTTCAGTTGTATCACCATCATCACTACCTAAGGAAATCTTACGAGCGATAGCTGCCGTGTTATTGGCAATATTAGCTTTGTTTGTTGCAATATCGCCAGCATTTTTGTTGATAGCAGTTTTATTATCTGCAATGTTTTGCTTATTAGTTGCAATATCACCAGCATTTTTGTCGATAGCAGTTTTGTTATCTGCAATCTTTTGCTTATTGTCTGCAATATCACTAGTATTTTGAGTAATATTATCTTTATTCGCTTTAACTTGATCATCTACAGCTTTCAATTGGTCTTCAGTTGCTGCACGACCAGATACTGGTTGTGTTTGACCTGGAACCCAAGTTTTATTAGTTAAACCAGTTACTTGAGGCGTTTCCACACCAGTTGTAGCTTTAACTTTTGGAGCTGTAATAGTGTCGTTAGCCGTTACCGTATTGAATGTTACATCTGGCTTAGTAGCGAATGTGAAATCTTTACCAGATTGAGTAATGAGAATGTTATCACCATTAATGTATTTAACAGTGTCGCCACCTTTAACATCTTCAGCAGTACCATTATTAGCAACTACTTTCCAAGCAGCTAAATCTTTAACTTTTTGCTCACCTGTTGGATTCAAATTACTCAAGTCTTTATCAGCAGCGTTATCAATTTTATCTTTAGTAGCTGTATCAAGTTTAACTGTTACATTATCATCCTTAGCTTCAGTAGTAAGGCCGTTTTCACCCTTAATATTGAATTTCACATCAGCTGTGCTTAAAGATTTTTCAGTCGTAGTACCAGTGTTACCACCTAAGGAGATTTTACGAGCGATTGCTGTTGTATTTTTATCGATTGCTGTTTTATTATCAGCAATATTTTGTTTATTAGTAGCTACTTGATTATCAACTGCTTTCAATTGATCTTCTGTAGCCGCACGACCAGGTACAGGTGTTGTTTGACCTGGAGTCCAGTCTCTATTAGTTAAGCCTGTTACTTGAGGTGTCACTACTCCTGTTGTAGCGTTCACAGTTGGAGCTGTAATTGCTTGCGTAGCTGTTATGTTATCAAATGTAACATCTTTCTTTGTGGCAATTGTAAAGTTTTTACCAGCTTGTGTAATTTCGATGTTGTCACCATCGATGAACTTAACAGTGTCGCCACCTTTAACATTTTCAGCAGTACCACTGTTAGCAACTACTTTCCAAGCAGCTAGATCTTTAACCTTTTGCTCACCTGCTGGATTCAAATTGCTCAAATCTTTGTCAGCAGCGTTATCGATTTTATCTTTAGTAGTATCATCAAGTTTAACAGTTACATCATCGCCAGAAGCAACCGTAGTTAAACCATTAGCACCTTTAACATTGAATTTTACATCGCCTGCGCTCAAAGATTTCTCTGCAGTAGAACCACTATTACCACCTAAGGAAATTTTACGAGCAATTGCAGTTTTGTTAGCTTCTGCTTTATCGTCTGTTTTCTTCAATTGAGATACATTGACAGCATCTTTATCTGCTACACCATCAGCTACGTTAGTAACTTTCATGTCGCCTGCATTGATGCCTTTGTCGCCATCAATTTTTACAGTTGGATTACCTGCAGCATTGTTGAAAGATGCACTGTTTAAACCAGTAAGCTCTTTCTTCAAGGACACAGAGATATTTTTATCATTTCTAGCAACTGTAATATTATCATCGCCAGAGAAATCTACTTTATTACCTTTTTCAACTGTTACTGGTGTTGCTTCACCATTAGCAGAAAGATCCCAAGTATATTTGTTTTGATCGATAGCATTATTAATTGCTTCTGCTACATTCCTAGCATCAGCCATGCCAGCTGTACCTGTAGCTGTACCATTTGTTACAGTAATATCTTGCTTTTTACCAGCAATTGTAATTTTCTTACCATTAGCTGTAGTTTCAATGTATGTGTTATCGCCATTTACAGCTAATTTGCTATTTGCTAAATTCACATCGCCACTACCAGTGTCGCCTGTGAAAGCAAGGTTAACACTCTTCAATTGTGCTACGTTAACAGCATCTGTATCAGCTGTACCAGCAGCGACATAGTTGATTTGACGAGTTTGATCTGTTGTACCTACTGCCACACCGCCTAATGTAGATGTTAAAGTTGTACCAGTTAAGTTAGCATATGTATCAGTACGACCAGTATTGGCATTATAGCCTGCTACACCTGCAGCTGTACTAGCAACAGATTTAGAACCAATAGCTACGCCATTAGCTGTCGTTGCACTCGCACCATCACCAATAACTACAGATTTTTCTGCAGCCGCAGTTGTAGATGCATTTGGACCAATAGCAATGGAGTTATTTGCTGTTGCGCCTGTATTATCCGCATTTGGAGTATCAGTAGATTTAATAGATACATATTTATAAGCAATTTGATCCACGATAGCAGCTAACTGAGAACCGTTGATGGCATCTGTAGAAGTAGCACTTACTTCACCTGGAGCCACGTTTTTCAACTGACGTTCATAACCTGCCGCACCGAAGGATACAATATCACCTTCTAGAGTTTTATCGCCACCAGCCCATGTTGCTGTAATACCATTTGGCAACGTATAGCTAGATTGTTTTGTACCAGCTAAATCCGTAGTAGAACCACCACCAAGAGCAACAGAGTTATCACGATTTGCTTTAGCACCTGTACCAATAGCGATGGCATTTGTTACAGATGTATTATCGGCAGCACTTGTATTTACGCCATTTAAAGCACCGGCAATACGATTTTTAGAGTCAGCGCCAGTACCAATAGCAATACCAGCATTACCAGATTGCCCTTTAGTACCCACTGTGATACCGATATGATCTGCTGTAGCATTATTATAATCACGCCACTTAATTTCATACCCTGTTAAAGCTTTAACAGCATCAGAAACAGTAGCGACAGCAGCTTTTCCTGTATTAATATCGGTATAAACGGCTCTCGTACTTGTCATTCTATCAGCGTCATCACCACCAATAACAATTGAGGAGTGACCAATGGCTTTAGTATTACCACCAATAGCAATACTTTGGTCACCTATAACGGTAGCCCCTTGCCCCGGTAATGCACCACCACCAATGGCAATACCTTGTGAAAATGAAGTACCAGCTTCGTTTACTGCCGCACTAGTACCAATAGCAATCGCAGTACCACCATTTGCAATTGAATTTTTACCTACAGCAACACTTGGTGTATTACCATATAGACCTTTTGAATAAGCATTTTGACCAATAGCAACCCCACCACCAGCAGTCTCTACTTTTGCAGCAGTACCAATTGCAACAACATCACTAAGAGTAGCTTTTACATTTGTACCTAAGCCAACAGAATTCCTACCAGAAACATTAGCTCCAGCACCAAAGCCAACAGAAGTTGGATCAGCTACGATAGGTAAAGTATTTGCTGCCAACGCCACATTAGCATTAGTCATAGCCAATGCTGCAAAGATACCAGCTACTACAATTTTCTTTTTACCGCTATTATTTTTAGCGAATTCAGATACTACTACGTAGCATTCTTTAGATTTGCTCCAAACCACCTTAAAAATTTTGTTCATCCTTCTTTTCTCCTTTTTCTCCAATAAACCTTCTTATAATCTCTCTATATATATTTACTATGATATGTTAGTCATAATTGACTTTCAATTTTTTCGATGTAGTTAGTATATCAAAATCTTCGATATAGTTGCAAGTGTTTTCATCAAACTTTCACAAAAATAATAACCTATGCAAATACTGCAATTATGCGGATTTTTTTATGATTTCTATCAAAATTTTACCACATATGTGTCATATTTACACCATAAATAAAATTCTAAGATGAATATAAACTCATAATTAAAATTTTAAATCCTATTTATATTATTGCAGGTACAGAAAAACACCTCTACAACTGGATAGTACAGCTCAAACTGTACATCTTCATTACAGAGGTGTTCACTTCATTAAATCTATATAAACTTTTAAATTTTATTCCTTACCTTAAAAACATAAGCACTTTGTTCATGTGCTAATTTAATCCGCTTATGTAAACGTTCCATATACGCTCGGTATATATCTTGCGCTTCGTCAATAGATACGATATTAAAGTTAATCCCATCCCCTACCGGCAATTGGCTAAGCCGAGGTAGGTCTGCGGTAATGATAGTGCCTATTTTTGTAT
>OGFZ01001259.1_pt1 | contig 11055 bp, 10 predicted proteins | sample 1571081 | NCBI WGS metagenome assembly OGFZ01 (sample SAMEA2582039, study PRJEB24529) | metagenome | biome: Human gut stool | place: China | collected 2011
CCGATTCAATTTCCTCTAGTGAAGCAAGTGTAGTTTCTATATGCTGTGTTTCTTTGTCCCAGGCCGCTAAATTGCCTACTAGCGTATCTCTACACTCTACCGCCGCATCATACACCTCATCACTTACTGTATCACGAGGCTCAACTATAGATTTCGCTACCTTTAACGCCGCATCATATACAGCTTGAGCTTTATTGAAAGCCTCGTCTAATGCATGTAGTTCAGTTCTAAAGGTATCTAAGGCCTTATAATCACCTAACACCTTTATGAAATCATCTTCACATAAAGAAATTAATTCCAATGATTTTGTATATTCCTTATAGATTGCATCAAGGTTGTTAGTTTCTTCTTTCACTTGTGCAGATAAGGTTTCTAAACGCCCCCGCTTAGCATTGAGCTGTTCTCGAGCAGCTTCTAAATTTGTTTTACAAGCCTCCACTTGCTCATCGTATGCTTTAATTTCGATCTCTAACGATTCTATCTGTTTTTGCCATGCATCAAGATCTGTAGTTGGCAAGCTTTCAGATAAGGCATCAATCTTAGCATGCACAGAACTAATCTGGATCTCTAAGTCATGCAACCTTTCAAGTAATTCCTTATAACCGATCTCTAATTTTACTAATTCTTCTTTAGCCACGCTCAATGCATCCTCATTTGTAGCTATAATCTTGCTCAACTGTTCTGTATCACTATGTAGAGCTGTGAGCTGGTCCATTTGGGATAGCAAGTCTTGTTGAATAGAATCAAAGGTATCTTCCGAAAAACCATCAATGGATGATGTAAGTTTAGAAACTTGGTTTTTAACTGCCTCATCTAACTCATGTAGACGAATCACCAACGTTTCTTTCTGACCAATTTCGCTAGCCTGCTTTTGTAGTACCTCATCCCGCACCGCACGAGCCGCTTCTATCTCCTCTTTTGTAGGATACAACTCAGGCTTGGATGCTAACTGTGGATGTTCTGTAGAACCACATACAGGGCATGGCTCATTATCTACTACCAAATGGACAAGTTCAAACGCTCGTCCCTCTGCCATCAAATGTTCTAAACGCTCAAGATGTACCTTCGAGTTCTTTACAGATTCCTCTATATCCGCTAAAGATTTATCTTTTGCATCAATATCGTTTTGAATCTTCTCTTTCTGTGCTAATAATTCAGCATATCGTTGCAACTGACTCAACTGTTCTTGGATACGAGGAATAGACTCTAATGTTTTACTATTAGCTTGGAACTGTTTTCTCGCTTCACCTAACGCGACCTCTAAATCAATTACTAGCTTGTGCTGTGCCTGTAACTTAACTTCACTTTTCTCGCAGTCCTGTGTTTCTAAGTTACGCTTTAGTGTGGCCAATTCCTTATTTAGCAGTGCTAACTCATCAAATTTCTCTGACTGTTGTTGCAATTGAGCCAATGTGGTCCTCTTAGCTTGTATAGTTTCAGCTTGAGCCGCTAACACTTCATGAGCCTCTGTACATGTAGACTCATGTTGAGATGCAATTTCTACACCTTTTTTCGCATCTGAAAGTGCGGTTTCCAAGGTTTTTAATACACTCTGTTTATCACTAAACTGTTTATATAGCTCATAGCTAGGAGTCAAAGAAGTGAGGAACTGAACCTTTTCACTTAAACTTGAACGCTCCCCTTCTCTTGCTTTGACCAAGTCTAGTGCAGAAGTAGCCTCTGTAAGAGCCTGTTGTGCTTGATTATATACGGCCCACTCCTTACGCAATGCATTGAACTGCTCTACCTCGGTAACAGCCTCATCTCGCTTTACAACAAGTCCATCACGATAGGGCCCTCGATTTGCTAACAACTCACGTACATGTTGAGCAGTCAGTAGTGGAGTATCCTCATCGTGAGGAATAGACTGTATCAACGCCGTTTGTTTCATCAAATTTTCTTCAATGCCAGCTTTTTCGTCATCATAAGCTGATTTAAGAGCCTCTTGTAATTTTCGGTATAGCTCTGTTCTAAAGAGCGTATGTAGTAATTCCTCCCGTTCATTTGTAGAGGCGACAAGGAGTTTTCTGAATTCCCCTTGTGGCAATAGAACCACTTGTAAAAATTGATCCTTACGAAAACCTATGATTCGTTGAATTGTATCGCGAACAGCAGTCGCAGAGGTGGCGATAACCTTCCACTCACCAGCTTTCATTTCATAGACAGTAGCGCTAGCGTTCTGTTCCCGCATACCGGTGCCGCGTTTTTTTGCTACCATTTGTTTTGGTAGTCTTTCAACACGATATTGAGCATCTCCGATGGCAAAGGAAAAGTCTACGCGTGTCATCCGCTCAGGTTCAGCAAAATCGCTGCGAATAGCATCAGTTTTACGCACTTCTCCGCTAGGCTCACCATATAAGGCGTACACCATAGCATCTAAAATGGATGTTTTCCCTGCCCCTGTAGGCCCTGAGATGAGGAACATAGAATGATTTTCTAATTTACTAAAGTCCAATGTAACCGAATCTCGATATGGACCAAAGGCTTCTATTGTTAGTGATATAGGCTTCATCTAGTCCTCCTTGATAATTCGGTCCCACACAGAGTTGATATATGACTGTTCCGCCTCTGTTAACGGCTCTTTCCACACGGTTTCTGCAAACTGATTAAATAATTGACGCTCATCTAGTTCTTTAAATACGGCATCTCCCATATCTACCACAGGTGTTGCTATGCGCCCTGCCAGTTCAATGGTCATACATCGATGATAAACCTGACGCAACTTAGCCATGCCATCCATGATAGGCATCGTATCTAGAAGGCGTGCCTGCACGTAATCATCCTTATGTTTCTTTTGGAGGGCTGTATTATTTAAAAGGTCCTCAAAATAACCTTCCAAGATGACTACATCCCGCTTCGCCTCTACAGGGATTGTACTAATATCTACATTCCCGTTTGTATCCATATCAATAATGGTAAAAGATTTCTTCTGCCCATGTTCATCAAAGGAATACTTCAATGGCGATCCGCTATAGCGAATATGGTCTGCCCCCATCCGTTGCGGTCCATGTAAATGTCCAAGAGCTGTATAGTGAAAGTTTTTAAAAACGTGAGGGCTCACCTGTTCACTACCACCTACAGACAATGTTCGTTCCGAACCACCTACTTCGCCACCCATTACAAAGGCGTGACCGATGGCAATGCTACGCATCTGTTTTGGCACTTGTTTATATAGATAATCACTCCAAGACTGATACATTTGGTCATAATTATGTAAATTAAGTGCGACCGCTTCTTGATCCTTATCATCTACATAGGAAAATAAAGTATCATCAGTCATATCCGTATCAACTGGTTTTGATTCACTGGAGTTCAGTCCCAAAGCGTCACCTATACGACGAGGTTCGCTAAACGGCATAGGACAAATGGCTACCCTACCATCAAAGCCTTCAAATTCAAAGGGTTGTAATGCATGATGAGGGGAGCCCCAAATATGAATGCCCGACTGCCCTAGCATAGACCGTCCCACTTCAAGGCGTTCCGCTCCATCGTGGTTTCCACTCACTACAAATAGAGGAACCTTATAATCCATAGCGAGACGAGTAATGATAGAGTCCCATAATTCAATAGCTTCAATGGGTGGTACAGCCCTGTCAAATACATCCCCTGCAAGCAAGATGCCATCGATTTTTTCTTCTTTCAAAATAGTAAAGAACTGATGCTCCAACACATAAGCTTGGTCATCTGTTAAGTACTGACCATAAAAAATACGACCTAAATGCCAATCCGCAGTATGTAAAAAACGCATTTCATCCCCCTTTCCAGTTCTCCCTATACCTTATATATATTTAGTTTATACCAATTATTATATAACTCAATTTATTTTGCTTGATTATTGATTATCTACGATAGAGCGCAACATAGCAATTTCTTTAGCATAACCATCTAATTCATTTGGCGTTTCCAAGTAGAATGGCAAATTCGTCAATTTAGGATGTGTTACAATGCGGGCAATTGCATCGATACCGATATGACCTTCCCCAATTTTTTCATGACGGTCTTTATGTGCCCCCATAGGATTTTTTGAATCATTCAAGTGAATCGCTTTCAAACGGTCGAGCCCAACAATACGATCGAACTCGTCGATGACACCATCTAAATTATTAACGATGTCATAACCACCTTCGTGAATATGGCAAGTATCTACACAAACACCCATGTACTCTTTTAATTTTACACCGTCAATAATACGAGCAATTTCTTCAAAACGAGAGCCAATTTCCGTACCCTTACCAGCCATAACCTCTAAAAGAACCGTGGTTTTCATGCCGGGGAATAAGATTTCATTCAAGCACTCCACAATGTATTCGATGCCTTGGTCAACACCTTGCTTTACATGACTGCCGGGATGAAAGTTATACATCTGGCCGGGTAAATATTCCATGCGTTCTAAGTCTTCTGTCATGGCTTGTTTTGCAAAAGCGCGCAAATCTTCCTTAGCTGCACACGGATTATACGTATACGGTGCATGGGCTAACAAGGTACCAAAGCTATGTTCTTTCATATACGCACTAAGGCTATTCATATCGTCTACATCGAGAGCACGCATGCTACCACCGCGCGGATTGCGCGTAAAGTATTGGAATGTATTGCCCCCAATTTTAGTGGCTTCCTTTCCCATATGTAAATATCCTTTTGATATAGATAAATGAGCTCCTATTGTAAACATTATATATCCTTTCAACTCTATATGACTCAAAAACCCCCTGCATGAGTATACGCAGGGGGCATCTGTTAGTGACTTTCTTTTTTAGCACATTCTGGGCATACGCCTTCGAATGTAATTTGCTGTCCTGTAATTTGATAAGCACTAGCTTTTCCAGCAATATCAGCAATAGCATGTAGATCGACATTCATCATGTCTTCTACCTTGTTACAACGAACACAGCGAATATGTGCATGAGCTGTTGTATCCCAATCATAATGTGCGCGTTCATCGCCCACTTCCAATACCTTAACAAGGCCAATTTTTTCAAAAATTTCCATTGTTTTGTATACGGTTGCTAAACTCATGCTTGGATGTGTAGGACGCAAGCTATGATAAATCATCTCTGCTGTTGGGTGATTGTGATGACCACGCAAAGCATCATAAATTGCAATTCGTTGAGGGGTTACCTTAAACCCTTCGCTTCGCAAAATTTGTGCGATATCCATAATAATCTACCTTTCTCCACTTGGAAACATATCGGTACTCTATCGTCTATTTTCAAACAATAATTATTATTTATTGTACCATTCCAGTAGATTTTAAGCAATAAAAAACGTGGATTTATACAATCCACGTTTTCATAACTTATGTTCAATAGCAATCCTACTATGAATATACATTAAACAAAGTTCATACCATATTAGTCTTTAAAGTATGGTTTAAAACCTTCGCTTTGATGACGAGGTTTACGATCGGCTCTAGGACGGTCGCTACGACGATCATCACGACGACGGCTATCACGGCGGTCACCTTTGCGATCATCACGACTGCGGCGCGGACGGTCATCACGACGACGATCACCATCGCGGCGGCGTTCCCCATCTCTACGACGGTCACCATCACGGCGACGACGATCACCACGACCACCTTCACGGCGACGACGTACGCGTAAAGGTTTTTCTTCTGTAATATTTACAGGTGTTGTATCTGGCTCTTTTGTTAACAATTTAAGTGCTGCCGCAATCAATGTAACGGAATCAGTATCATTCAACAACTCTTCTGCATTCACCTTAAATGGTGCCAACTCTTCTGTATTGCCAGCCATTTCAATTAAGCTTTCAACAGCAAGGCGTTGTTGACCTTCTAGAACTTCGCCCAAAGATGGAGCACGACGTTTTGCAATTTTACGTTTTGTTAAACGTTCAATAGCATGAAGGTGTTCAATTTCACGAGGGATAACAAATGTATAGGCTTCGCCTGCCTTACCTGCACGACCTGTACGACCTACACGGTGCGTATAGCTTTCAGGATCTTGTGGCAAATCATAGTTATATACATGAGATACGCCGGAAATATCAAGGCCACGAGCAGCCACATCAGTAGCTACAAGAATGTCAATTGTACCTTCTCGGAATTGACGAATTACACTATCACGTTTTTGTTGTGATAAATCACCATGGATACCTTCCGCCATATAGCCACGTTTTTTAAGAGCTTCTGTTACTTCATCAACACGACGTTTCGTACGTGTAAAGATGATAGCTAGCTCTGGCGCTTGTAAGTCGAACAAACGGCACAACACGTCAAATTTTTGACGGTCTTGTACTTCGATATAGTATTGTTCGATAAGATCCATCGTTACTTGCGTAGGTTTCATACGAATCAACGTTGGCTCTGTAAGGTATGTTTCTGCTAACTCGCGAATCGCCTTAGGCATTGTTGCAGAGAATAGCAATGTTTGGTGATCTTCTGGGATAGCCCCTAAAATTTTGTTGATGTCATCTACAAAGCCCATGTTCAACATTTCATCAGCTTCGTCAAGAACGACAATCTTAACGTCTTCAAATTTAATAGAACCGCGGTCCATATGGTCCATCAATCGGCCTGGTGTGGCAACAATGATTTGCGGATTCTTTTTCAATGCACGGAATTGACGGTTAATATCTTGGCCACCATAGATAGGCAATGCCGTAATATCCGTATACTGAGCCATTTTATTAAGCTCTTCTGCTACTTGAATAGCTAATTCTCGTGTAGGGGACAAAATCACTACTTGAACGTGACGATTACTGCCGTCTACGCGTTCCAATACAGGTAGGCCAAAGGCCGCTGTCTTACCAGTACCTGTTTGAGCTTGACCGATCATGTCTTTACCGCTCATGGCAACTGGGATAGCTTCCTGTTGAATTGGCGTAGGCTCTTCAAAGCCCATATCGTTTAACGCACGTAGAACAGGTTCGCTAATCATTAATTGTTCAAATTTTTCTAACATCTAAATGTGTTTCCTCCTATCGCGCACGAATTATGCGCGTTAGAATAGTATATCATATTTCGAGGGTGAAAGCTATTACATCAAATGTATTTTCTAATGCATATATTCATGAATCCTAATCAACTATATAAGAAAAAATATAATTTAGGTATAATATAATTAAAATAACTTCTAAAGAGCCCAACAAATTAATGGATACTCTTTAAGCATTTACAATGTTGATAAACTTTTAAGAGCATTATAAAAGGAATATACAATGAAACCACTTACTCTTAAACGATTTGTATTATTACCATTAATCATATTCTCCCTCATAATGACAACAGGCTGTCATCTTCTCGCCCATTACAGTGAGGATGAGGTACACCAATATATAAATAAGAACTATCCTAATCTGACCTATCACCTAGAGTCACGAAGGGGCAATACATGGCAAGTCACCTTTGACAAATATCCACAAATGCCCATTGAAATATCTGAAGTCTTGCACACCTCTGCACCTGTTATACCACAAGTTGAGCGAATACTGATAACCAATATCCCGTTAATAACTGCATTCCCATTAATGAAAAACTATCTAACAGCAGAAGAATTATCCTATGCAACATACGATACATCTACTTTGTATATTGAAATGCCTATTCCCTATTCGTCCATACAAAACCAAGATGTAACAAATTTTTACAATCGAATGGATCAATTCTGCAAAGAATATGCTGCAACATATCCAGATTTCAAAGAAAAAATATATATTAGAGTCATCATAAAACCATCTGATGGATCTGATGCACCGGAAGAATATAGAAAAATATTCCGCTTATCCCAATATTAATAAAAGAGGTACCGTCTAGGGTACCTCTTTTACGTATGAGATGACGTTATCATTTGATATTTTAGAATTATTATATGCAACATCATTTCATATTGTCATTAATCCTTATAACTCGTCTAAAGAAATCATATCCTCCATTTATATTATCGCCAATTACCATTTCACTATCTTGAAAGTATGGTGAAACAGGTAAATAGCCCCACACAACACCTAATCCTCCACATATATTGCGGCCACCATCTCCACCTTTATAGGAAAATCTACCTTCGTCATATACGATTTCTCTACAATACGGATCATCACCTATAATCAAGCCAAAAAAGTTTTCCTTTTCTAATGTATACTCTCCATCATTATCCATCCATTCCATATGCTTTAAATTCATAGAGAAATCTATATTGTTTCCCCATGGAAAGATAGTTCTACACCCCTTGCCAGCTAAATACTCCCACTCTCTTTGTGTAGGCAGAGAGTATCCATTATCTTTTATATCCTGTAACAATTTCTTAAATGTTGTTTCTTCATAAAGTTTGCCACACCAATTGCTATCGTCTATTTTATATAAACAAACAGTGTTGTGCACCATCACTTCAGAAACACCTTTTCCCTCGGCTTTTTTAATCATATTTTGCCACTCTTTATTTTGTATAAGTTCCTCATCGGAAATAGGTATCCAACAGGTTTCACTATACGTTTTTTGTACTAAAAGCGGATGTATTATAAATTCACCTTCTTGGGTAAAATTATGCGTAAGATACTTTTCTATGTTGGATATTATTGCCTCATCTGCCAGTGCTTCGCTAATCTTTCTTTGAACATCCTCTTCACTAAGGATTTCCTCTTCATATCCCTCGACAAATGGATAGACAAGCTCCGCTAAATTTTCATCATTAAAAATATCCTGCAATGGTTTATTTTTAAAATTAAGCCCTAACGTAACAGTATCTCCAGGAACAAATACAAAATCTATGCCATCATTAGAGCGATATACTGCCTTATATGTGGATTTTTCAAAAGCCTTAAACTCTTTAAAACATATCAATTCTAAATTATATATTGCTGCCAATGTATTTAATAATGCCTTTTTATCAGAAACAGATAACAAATCATATTGAGGATTGTATAATTTATCGATTGAAATATGATTCATAGATTAAATACTCCTTAATTTTCATCTGATACACATATGCTACATTATAATTATTAGTATATATATTCATTATAATTTAGAGAGAGGAAATTATGAACGGAATCAATTGGACACATCTAGTGACGCTCACCTTATCACCTGAAAAAGGTAGTAATGAACTCAAAATCAATGGTGCCCTTAATGAAGCCTTACCAATGGGTATCATCGCTTATGTTGTAATGGCTATCTTAACGTATCTTATAGCGTGTATCACGATAAGCATCGTAAGTTATTCATTCCTTACCATCTTTTCATTTACCACATTATTGGGACTCATAGTTAAGGGATTATTAAAAGCTATCATTCCAGCTCTACTAGCAAGCTATATCTTTAACTTTTATTGTAACCGCACCTATCCTACAATTAGTGTAACATTCCAAGATACTTTCAAACAATTCATGTACGCTGTAGGAGTATTTGCGGTCCTTACACTAGTACAAAATATTATATTTGTACCATTTATGATGAGTTTATACACTAATACACTCCCATCCGGTCTAGTTAGAACAGTTATATTCATCTTGAATATGTGCACTTATGGGTGGACCGCATTTACATTATTAAAACTATGTATGGCAGAATATAATATGTCTGTGCGAGATACTGCAACAACCTTAGTTGTTAGTATCGTTCCACTCATCGTGATCAACTATATCATAAAAAATATATTCTAGTTCTATGTTAACAAAATTATAATGAATAACTCGAACGGGCACCAATAATTGAATTGGGGCCCTTTTCATTAACGATATTTTCTTAGCATACACAGAAACTATATCTAATATAAAAATTTCCCAATACTAAATACATATGACTAGTATAAACATCAATAAGTACTACAAATCATTTGTTATCGTAAGAAAATTCTAGTTTCTTTTTTGTAATATTAAAATCACTTTATTAGAACCTCGTTCTTTAAATAGTTCGATATAAACATTAGTATCATAATCGTGTCCAACTATACGATTTTTGCTTATCTCGTTCCAACCTATATTTTGTTTTGAAAGTATCTCTTTAACATCGTCAATTGTAACAGAGTCATATGTAATTTCAAGATTATTATTTTGAGATGCTCTGCCAGATACATAATACTCTTCATTTACTTTTTTTGAGGATATGGTTTCTAATTTTTGCTCATACAATTGAAGACTTTGCATTTGCTCTGGCCTTTTAATATACGCATGTAAATACGTAATTCCCATTAATAGAAATACCAATAAGGCAAATCCAATATAAAGTTTAACTGCAAATGGAATCCTATTCAGTTTAAAATAACTTCTAGTCATACTCTCCAACCCAAGTCTAATTTTAATTATCATTTATAGCATTAAAAATAATTTTTAGTTGAAATATAACCAATATAGTTATTACGAAACAAAAATCTTTTTTTGCTTTTTTCATAAGCATAGGCTTATTCTCTCACGCAAGCGCAGAATTGCCCTTAGCTACTAAATTTCTTAAACATAATTCTAGGCCTAATTCAATATACCTATGCCAGTTAAAAATGAATTAAAAATATTCCCAGTTGCCATTTTCAATTAAACGGCGATATCTAATAGGAAGATTATCATAGTTATCTATAACCTTAACACGTCCAATGAAATCATTATATTGCTTTTCATCCATATTAAATTTAAGATTAACGAATATATAGTGATCTAAATATCCATCATAAATAATGTATTGCTTATTATCCCTATCAATTTCACCAATAAAAATTTGACAATTTCGAATTGATTTATATATATCATAATTATCTGATTCTAAGGAGTTTATCAATTTGTATGACCTTATACCAGAGGCAATTCTTATCATTTGTCTATAGTCATACAAAACGCCTTCATTATTTAACTGAATCAGATAATCAGGCTTTATACCAACCGTACTCCCTAATTCAGCATGAAAAAACCAAGAGTTAGTTAAAAAATAGACACCAATTAAAAACAGAGAAAGAATATTTCCTAATATACTAATTATCAGTAATCTCTTTTTCCACATCTACTTATTGACCTCTACTTCCATTTGGAATTCTACATATACATTAGTTGTTGCGATAGCACCACTTTGTTGCCATTCTACACCAATGGGGTTAAACATCCCCAAAATACCTTTAT
>OGFZ01001260.1_pt1 | contig 11053 bp, 9 predicted proteins | sample 1571081 | NCBI WGS metagenome assembly OGFZ01 (sample SAMEA2582039, study PRJEB24529) | metagenome | biome: Human gut stool | place: China | collected 2011
ATGGCGGATATGGCTTATTATGTTTGTTTTGTTGCTTATTGATAGGCATAAAAGAGAACGTTAAATTCAAGTTTGATGAATTGATGATATACAGAAAATAATATCAGAACAGGTAACAGGCAGGTGGTCATATAACAAGACTACCTGCTGTTTTTTTGTGTTTATATAACATGATAATGCTTCAATCGCCCAAAAGATATTTTGATAAAAATTAACCAAAATATCTTTTAGACAATTGAATTATATAATATTGTTGAGTATAATAAAAGATATTTAGAGATATAATAACCAAAATATCTTTTAGGAGAGAAAGCATTATGGTAAAAGAGATTAAAAGAGATTATTATTTAGAACAACTTATAAAGCGTGAAGGAAATGGTCTGATAAAAATTGTAACAGGAATAAGAAGATGTGGAAAATCTTATTTATTGCGAACATTGTTTAAAAATCATTTGCTTGAAAATGGAGTGGATGAAAAACACATCATTGAAATGGCATTTGATTTATTTGATAATATAGACTATCGGGATCCGAAACACTTTTATCCTTGGGCAAAGGAACAGATTCAAGATGATGAAAAATATTACTTCCTTTTAGATGAAGTACAGTTGCTGGATGAATTTGTGAGTGTACTTAATGGTTTAGCGGATAAGAAGAATTGTGATGTGTTTGTAACGGGGAGCAATGCAAAGTTTTTATCCAGAGATATAGCAACTGAATTTGGGGGCAGAGGGGATGAGGTTCATATGTACCCTTTGAGTTTTTCTGAATTTATGAGTTGCTACGATGGAAACAAATATGATGGATGGAACGAATATATTACTTATGGCGGTATTCCGTTGGTGGTATTAGCTGAAACAGATGAGCAAAAAATGAATCTATTGGATAATCTGTTTCAGGAAACATATATCAGTGATATTGTGAAACGAAACAAAATTAGAAATGTTGGAGAAATGGAATCATTGCTTGATGTTTTGGCATCCACAATTGGTGCGTTGACGAATCCTAACAAACTTCAGAAAACATTTAAAAGTGTAAATAATTCAAAGATTACCGCAACTACTATTACGAAATATATTGAATATTTGGAGGATGCTTTTTTAATTGAAGAGGCGAACAGGTATGATATTAAGGGAAAATCCTATATCGGTACGCCATTGAAGTACTATTTTATGGATATGGGACTCAGAAATTCAAGAATTCATTACAGGCAACTGGAAGTGACACATTCTATGGAGAATGTCATTTACAATGAATTAAGAATGAGAGGCTTTCATGTGGATGTTGGGAATCTGACTGTTGTTGAGAAGAGAGAGGAGGCAAAACCGGTAAAAAAGCAACTGGAAGTCGATTTTATCTGCAATAAGGGTTCTAAAAAGTATTATATCCAGTCAGCGTATATGCTGGAGACGGAAGCGAAAATGGCACAGGAAATTCGCCCTTTTTTGAAAATAAATGATTCATTTAAGAAGATGGTAATTACATCTAATACACCCAAACCTTTTTATAATGATCAGGGTATTTTAATCTTGAATGTATATGATTTTTTATTGAATGTAGATTCATTGGAATTATAAAAAGCAGCTGGTAAATAGGAATTTTTCAAACTGAAAAATGGTCATATCATTATAAAGAAATCAGTTTTTGGTATATACTCATGGTCTGGTACAAATTTATATTTGATGTTAAAAGATACATTGATTCATATAAAAAAATGTAATATAATGCATTAGAACATATTAAAATATTTTAAAGGAAGGGAATGTATACACATGAAACGTAAAATAACGTCTAAGTTATATGAGTGGAAAAATATGTTAAGCGGAAGAATGCCCTTGCTTATTTATGGTGCACGTCAGGTTGGAAAAACATTTGAGATGCGTGAGTTTGGAGCATTGTATTACAAGAATACTATCTATGTAAATTTTGAAACAGACGAAAGGATTGGAAAATATTTTGAAGCAGACATTCATGCAGATCATGTTATATCTGTTTTAGAAAAATATTATCAGTCAAAGATTGTACCTGAAAATACACTTATTATTTTTGATGAAATTCAGATGTGTGAAAGAGCTTTAACTTCGTTAAAATATTTTTCAGAAGAAGCTCCTGAATATCATGTAATGGCAGCAGGAAGTCTGCTTGGCGTGGCAGTGAACCGCGAAAAATATTCATTTCCAGTGGGGAAAGTTCAGATGCTGACCATGTACCCAATGGATCTGGAAGAGGTATTGTGGGCAAAGGGAAAACAGATGCTTGCAGATACAATCCGGGAACATTATGAAAATAACCGTTGGATGAGATACTTCATGAAGAGGCTATGCAGGAATTTTATCATTATTGTATCGTAGGTGGGATGCCGGTAGCAGTAAAGGCTGATCTTGCAAAAGACAGTCCTATAGAGCAGACAGAAATCAGACAGATGTTATTAAATTCCTATATTGCGGATATGACCAAATATGCTGATCAGTCAGATACGATACGCATTTTTGAAGCATATGATTCCCTTCCGGCTCAGTTGGCAAAAGATGCAAAAAAATTCCAGTATAAGTTGATAAAATCAGGTGCAAGAGCATCTCAATACGGAGATGCGATTGACTGGTTGATTCGGGCTGGAATTGTAAATAAGTGTATGAAATGTAGTCAGGGATTTTATCCGGTTGTGGCATATCAGGATGTGAGTGCATTCAAATTATATTATAGCGATATGGGTATTATGTCTGCCAGAATGAGAATGACGCTTGAAGCGTTGAGGGGTAAGGAAACAGAGCACTTTCGTGGCATACTGACAGAGAATTATGTTGCAATTGCATTGAAAACGAAAGGCTATGATCTTCATTATTGGGAATCGGATAATACTGCGGAAGTAGACTTTCTGATACAAAAAGACAGTCATGTAATTCCAGTTGAATGTAAGGCAGGAAATCATGTGAAAGCTAAAAGTATGATGGTTTATATGGAAAAATATGATCCGGTTTATGCAATGAGAATTTCAACAAGAAATTTTAGAATGGTAAAGGGGATAAAGTCAGTGCCATTGTATAGTGTATTTTGCATTTGAAGTTTGTGGGTGCATTTTTAATTCAGAATTTGTCTAAGGAGGGTGTTTCATTAGGATCTGTATTAAAGAAGGCTGCTGATGTGCAAGTTCAATATGACATGTTGGTAAAATAATAAATATTTCTTTAATTTTAGGAGCATACTATTTACACAAATAAAATAGTAAGGTATTTTGAAGAGGAAGTATTAAGAATATATGGGAAAGAGGTATATTGATAATGAAGAAGAAATTAATCACGATTTTAATGGGTTTAATGCTTAGTGCCGGACTGATAGGAGGCTGTGGACAGACAAATAATAGCAGTGAGTCCGTGAAACAGGAAGAAACAGCAGAGGAAAAAGAAGTGACAGGAACGATAGATGAGATAAAAGATTTCATGTTTGTTGTTACAGATAAGAATGGCACTTCATATGGCTTTACTTTTGAAGAAAAGCCGGAAGGTCTGGAGAATGTCAGCAACGGTGATACCGTGACTGTAAAATATACAGGAACAGTTTCTGAGGTAGATCCATTTGAGGGAGAGGTAATCTCTGTTGAAAAGACAAAATAATACGCAGACGGCAATTAAAATATTTGCTGTTATTTTGCTTCCGTCCATGTTGCTGAATGCCTGTATGGGCACTCAGACAGGGCATGGACAAAAGATACCGGCTGCAACGTACATGGGAGGCAGCAATACCATTGAAGAGGTATCTAAGGAGCTGAGATCTGCGGGAGCTTCCCATGTAGATATATTTCAGGAATGGGCAGCCGATTTTGCTGATACTGCCGGCAAAAATGCAATGCTTGAAGACACCTGGTCAGATCCGTATAAGCTGAAAGCAGATGTAGGTAAATGCATGGATGGCTGGGAGAAAGAGCATGACTATTCGGATGCTGACTGCAGAATGACAGCCTTTCTTCTGCTGGATGAGGTACTGTCAGCAGAATCAACGGAAGAAGAGTACGAGGGTACTTATTTAATGTTTGACACAGAAGCGATAGATAATGTAGGAAGATATGAGACCATAAAAGAAGACAGAGATATATTTACTACACTATATGGTGAAAAAAGCGTAACGGATGATAAACACCCGGAAACTGTGTTTTCTGATAGCTGGGACAAGTATGGATTCAGGATAGATAGTGATAACATGTCTCTTCTGAGCATAGTAATATATGATCCTTATTCTGACGTTGTTTTCGTAGGACATACAGGGGTACTGATAAAGTGCAGTGATCACTATTTATTTGTAGAAAAGATTGCCTTTGAACAACCATATCAGGCAACAAGGGTGAACACTATGGATGAGCTGCTCGAAATCATGTCATTAAGACCGGAATATTTCGGAGAAGCTGCAGAAGCCGGACCGTTTGTTTATAATAATGGAGAATATGTAGGGGTTCTGAGTAGTTACGGAATATTAAAGTAAAATATTTAGCGGGCGGTCAATACGTTTTTGACCGGGAAAATTTACAACAGTGTTTCTCGAGTAGGACACTGTTGTTTTTATATGCGGAAATAGTAAAGGTCAGAAAATCAACAAAAGCATGCATTGCAATGGGACTGCAATCAGGTTGACCGTTTTATATTTTACAGAAATCTCCCTGACTTTTTAGTAAAAAAGACACTTCATAAACAGTTGACATTCGATAAAAAGTATGTATGCTTTAAAATAACAAATAGTGCAAGATATGAGTGGGGAAGCCGGTATGGGAAGAGAAAAGAGAGGGAAACAGACACTTAGGAAAAAGATGATGGTTGTTATGCTGATCAGTGCGATGTCAAGTATCCTTGCAGTGGTGATTGTGTCATATATGACAATCCGAATGATACGGAATGACAGTATTCAGGAAAGCATGCAGATATATCTGGAACAGATAACGCGGGAGATGGATAGTGCTTATTATGACATGATCAGTATCGTCAACCAGATGAGTCCTAGCGGACTTATTGGAAACGTGGTAGAGTCTTACTTAAGTGCTGAGGATAATTTTGACAAGTATATGGGACAGAAATCACTCAGAGAAGAACTGGTAAAGCTCGGATATGTGAATACAAAGCTGCTCGGTGTTACTTATTATGACCTGGAAGAGCAAAGTGAATTGATCAGAAATATCAATGTCAGGAGTCTGGATCAAGTATATCAGACTATCCCTAATGTAACTGAAAATATTGGAAATACAATCCAGGCTATGCATTCATCCTGCCTGGGGATCAGGGAAAGGCCGGTGATATCGGTAAAGCGGAGGGTGTCCTTCAGCAACAGGCAGAAATTGGATATTTATGCAGAGATAGAGCCGGATATGAGTGTTTCGGAAAGGTTAAACAAAGAAAACCGGACATATACTTATATGGAACTGGATGAGAATGGTATTGTGCAGTACAGTAATAACCCGGTGATTATCCGGGGGCAGCAGCTCCTGTCTAAATTGCCGGAAAAAAAAGAGTATGCGGTGACAAGCCGGGAAGGATATATGGTCATGGTATACCGCAGTGAGATAGGATATGCGAATGCCATTGCGCTGCAGGAGAATACATATCAGAAAGAAATGAATATGTGGAGGCTGAAGCTGCTGGTTATCATTCTTGTATCGTTCTGTGTTTTCTCCGGCTCTGTTATTTACCTCTACCGGTTAATATGTAAGCCGCTCAATCAGTTTCAGGAACAGCTGCTTCAGATTGGAGGAGGCTCCCTGCAGATGGTAAAGCAGGAGTATGATATCAAGGAATTTGATGACCTGATGCATGAAGTGGAGAAGATGAAGGACCAGATCAGGAATCTTATTGATAACGTTGTGGAAAAAGAAAAAAATATCCAGCGGATAGAATATGAGAAGCTCCTGTTCCAGATTAATCCACATTTTCTGCTCAATACTTTAAACTCTATCCAGTGGATGGCAAGGATGAGCCATCAGGATAACATTACGGAATTTGTGCAGAGATTAAAGAAGTTGCTGTCGTACAATCTGGGAAAAGAGGGGATGCAGACAACACTCCGGACAGAGATTGATATTGTGAAAGAATATATCGCACTCCAGCAGATGCGATATGATTTTGTGATAGAAATGAATGTGGAGGAAGGCAGTTATCTGGAACAGCCAACGGTGCGGATGCTGCTTCAGCCGCTGGTGGAAAATGCGATACAGTATGGACTTGGAAAGGATGAGAAAATAACAATACGGATCTTTGAAGATAATAAACGTGGATTAGCGGCAATCACTATAGCAGACAGCGGTAATGGACTGACCAGAGAGGAGATTGATCAGATCAATGCACCTTTTGATTATGATTTGCAGAAAATGCAGAATGGGAACAGAGGGATTGGTCTGCGGTATGTAAAGGCAATGCTGGATTCATTCTATGAAGGACAGACGAATCTGTTCGTAAATTGCAAAAAAGGATGTGGAACCAAGATTACAATTCTAATCCCGGTTCAGGAAGAGCTACGGGATAAAGCTAAAGTGACAGATACCGGTATAGAATAAGAGGGTATGAGGGAATGAGAGTATTAGTTGTTGATGATGATAAACTGGCCAGGAAAGGTCTGATATCCATAATGAACTGGGAAAAATATGGATTTGAAGTTGTGGGCGATGTCCAGAATGGGAGTAAAGCACTGGAATTTCTGAAGGATAACATGGTGGATGTTGTGTTCACGGACATAGATATGCCGGAGATAGATGGGATTGAGCTGATGGAAAGATGCAGAACAGAATATCCGGATGTGAAATTTGTGATTTTTTCAGTACATGAAGATTTCCGTTATGCACAGAAAGCCATGAGACTGGGAGCACTGGATTACATATCTAAGATAAGCTTTGATGGGGATGACTGTGACCAGATACTGGAGCGGGTGGATAGAAAATATAAGGATAATCTGTTAAAAAAGGAAAAAAAGCAGGAGGATCACGGATTACGCAAAAAGCTGGAAAATGCATGGATGAACACCAGATGGATATATGATGATAACGAGTTTGGCAGGTTGTGTGAAATGACAGGGGAAGTGGAGCTTCGCACTGCCGAAAGGATTTTTGTAAAGAGCCTCCACCGCATTCAGGAGATCACAGGGGAAGAGTATGAATTTCCGGCGCTATCCTCCGTAAATGATATGCTGGCATGGATAAAAAAATGGAAGGATGAGCTGTACCGGACGTGCCTGCAGACAGAAAAAGCAAATGATATCTATAGCTTTGCAAGGATCATCCTATACATAGAAGAACATGTAGAAGAAAACCTGAAGTCGGAAGATGCTGCGGCGGAGATTGGAATGAGCAGAAGCTATTTCAGCACGAGATTTAAAGAAATGACAGGTGATACATTTCATAACTATGTGATCAGCAGAAAAATGCATGCGGCGGCATGTAAAATGGAAAAAGGAACTGAAAATATCACACAGATTGCATCAGATCTGGGATATGACAATTATTATTATTTTACAAAAGTGTTTACAAAAGAATATGGATGCACACCAACAGAATATGCAAACAGGGTTAAAAAATGTTCGATTTGATTCGGACATTTTTTTAAATTTAAAAAAAAGGCTGTAAAATCAGAAACAATATCGTCTAGTGAAAAATATAATTACAGGATAAACTGTCTATAAAAGGAGGGAGGTTTACTCATGTATATTAAAAGGTTTGTGAAACATTATTACATAATGCTGATACCGGCTTTCCTGTGGCTGTTCTTATTCAGTATCGTGCCTATGTTTGGAATCGTGATGGCTTTTCAGGATTATAATCCGGGACAGGGCATCCTGCATTCCAAATTTGTTGGTCTGGCTAATTTTGAGTATATGTTTCAGATGAGTGACATTGCACAGGTTTTGCGTAATACAGTCACTATTGCTGTGGGTAAGATCATTGGAAATATTATTTTCCCACTGATCTTTGCATTATTATTAAATGAACTGGCATTGAAAAGACTGAAGCGTCCGATTCAGACAATCGTATACTTACCGTATTTTCTGTCCTGGGTTATTCTTGCAAAGATCGTGCTGAACATTTTCGGTTATACAGGACCGATAAATCAGCTGATACAGCTGTTTGGCGGCGATTCGGTCAATTTCTTCGGGGAAGCAAAGCTGTTCCAGCCGCTGGTGATTGGTACGGACATCTGGAAAGGGTTCGGTTATAATACAGTAGTTTATCTTGCTGCTATCCTGGGTGTTGATAAATCATTGTATGAAGCGGCAGCAGCAGATGGTGCCGGCAGGTTTAAGAGGATATGGCATGTGACGCTGCCGGGTATAAGGACGACAGTAGCACTTCTGGCTATCCTGTCTCTTGGCAATATATTAAATGCAGGATTTGACCAGATATATAATCTGTATAACCCATTGGTATATTCAACAGGAGATGTTATTGATACATGGGTATACAGGGCTGGTTTACAGAATCTGCAGTATTCTCTGGCAACAGCAGTCGGATTATTCAAGTCTGTAATCAGTGTCATATTGATTGCCCTGGGTTACTGGCTTGCAGATAAATTTACCGGTTATAAACTGTTTTAGGAGGTGATATCTATGATTGAGAATAAAAGCCTCGGATCCAAGATTTTCGATGTTTTGAATGTGGTGTTCCTTGTTATAGTTACGTTGATCTGTATTATGCCTGTATGGTATGTCCTCTGTGTATCCTTGAGCAGCAAGGAAGCCGTTAATGCAGGAAAAGTTGCTTTTTGGCCGGTTGGCTTCAATCTGCTCTCCTACCAGAAGATTTTGGGAGAAGGTGCATTTTTTGGTTCGTTCCTGATATCTATAAAAAGAGTAGTACTGGGTACTGCTGTCAGCATGGTATGTATTCTTATGGCAGCGTTCCCATTGTCAAGAACGAAAAAGCAGTTCCCCCATAAAGAAATCTTCATGTGGATTCTCGTATTTTGTATGTTGTTCAATGGTGGTACTGTTCCATGGTATATCACTATGAGAAACTACCATCTGATGGACAGTATCTGGGGACTGGTGCTGGGAACAGGACTACAGGTGTTTAATGTAATCCTTGCAGTGAACTTTTTTAAAAATCTTCCATCGGAGCTGGAAGAAGCATGTTTTGTTGATGGCGGCGGACCGTGGAGAAATCTGATATCCATATACATACCGCTGTCAAAACCGATGGTGGCAACCATTGCACTTTTTACCATGGTTATGTACTGGAATGAATTCTTCCAGGGAATGGTCCTGAGTACAAGACAAAGCAGTTATCCACTGCAGACCTATATCCAGCAGATGGTTGTAACACTGGATTATTCTACAATGAACGTAGAACAGATTGCACAGGCGATGAAATTAAATAATCTCTCATTGGATGCTGCAAAGATATTTATAGCTATGATACCGGTACTGATCGTATATCCATTCCTGCAAAGATATTTTGTAGATGGTATTACACTTGGATCAGTAAAAGGATAAAAAAGGAGGAAGAAGTATGAAACAGAAACAGATTATCGCACTTGTAAGTGCGACAGCACTGGCTGCGACTGCGTTGGCAGGCTGCGGCAAAACATCAGAAGAAAGCACACAGACAACAGCAGTAAGTGAGGCAGAAGGAACAGCCAAAGAAGATCTCCCACTGTCAAAATATCCGGAGACAGTAACGGTCCATCTGGGCGGTGCATTGAATCCAAATGCGAAGATGCCTGACGGAATGAGCTATGATGATAACTCCTATACCCGCTTCTTGAAGGATGATCTTAATATTGAGGTCGTATACGACTGGGTTACATCCTCATCTGACTATGATGAGAAAATGAACCTGTGTATCGGAAGCGGTACGATTCCTGAGCTGATGAATGTCAATGTGACACAGTACAGGGCACTTCTGAAATATGACATGATCCAGCCGCTTGATCAGTATTTTGATGACTATGCATCGGATATATTGAAAGGATATGTGGAATCCGGTGGAGAAGAACTGAAAAAATGTATCTCCAATGATAAGGGAGAAATGATGGCAATCCCAGCTCCGAGTATGATGGTAGGAGAAATGAACGAAATGTGGATTCGTCAGGATTGGCTGGATAATCTTGGGCTGGAGGTTCCAAGAACCTGGGATGAAATGGCAGCAGTAGCAGAGGCATTCGTGACCCAGGATCCGGATGGCAACGGAGAAGCTGATACCATTGGAATTCTTGGACCAGGTAATTCAGATCACATGAATGCAATTGGAAATAACCAGTATGGACTGGATCCATTGTTCAGCAGCTTCCAGTCTTATCCACAGTACTGGCTGCAGGATGAGGATGGAACTGTAAAGTATGGTTCAATTCAGCCGGAGACCAGAACAGCCCTGGAAAAAATCCAGAAATTGTATACAGATAAACTGATTGATCCGGAAATGCTTGTCAGAAGCAATTGCCAGGAAGCTGTTTTATCTGGAAAGGTAGGAATTTTCTTTGGACCATGGTGGAGTGGTTATACAGTGGCAGATGCTACACTGGCAGGAGAAGCAGACTGGAGAGCATACTTTACACCATTGGCCGAGGATGGAAACTATTATACCCATATGCCAAATCCTACAAGTAAATATGTAGTGGCAAGCAAAAGCTGTAAGAATCCGGAGGCTGCATTTAAGATTATTAACTATCTGATTGCTAATGAGCAGCAGTGGGTAGCAGATGGCATTTCCTCCACAGAAATGGGTACTGCAGATTTTTATCCTTTGTATAATGGCTACGATAATGCAGATGAGATTGAAGTATCCACTGAGACTCTGGAAAAATATCTTGCAGGAGAGATTACAATGGATGATGTCGATTTCTCAAAGCATAAATTGTTAAAGAGTGATATGGAAGCAGTTTTTGAACTGAAAAAAGAACCTTATGATGATTTCAGCCTGGATAAATGGAATCTGGACAGTGACCTCGCAAAAAGTAATCTCCCGAGACTTGTATCACTTCTGGTTGGAGGAGCTTCCTATGTAAATGATAAATATATACCGGTTTACAATGCATATAGTGGTCAGACAGAAACCATGGAGACCAAATGGGCAAACCTGAAAAAAATGGAAGAA
>OGFZ01001270.1_pt1 | contig 10948 bp, 8 predicted proteins | sample 1571081 | NCBI WGS metagenome assembly OGFZ01 (sample SAMEA2582039, study PRJEB24529) | metagenome | biome: Human gut stool | place: China | collected 2011
GTGGTTATACAGTGGCAGATGCTACACTGGCAGGAGAAGCAGACTGGAGAGCATATTTTACACCACTGTCTGAGGATGGGAATTATTATACCCATATGCCGGATCCTACAAGTAAATATGTAGTAGTAAGTAAGAGCTGTAAGAATCCGGAGGCTGCTATTAAGATTATTAATTATCTGATTACATATGAAAAGGATTGGACAGCAGACGGTACTGGTGCTAAATTAGATAGTCCTTCGTTATATCCGTTATGGAATGGCTACGACAATGCAGATGAGATTGAAGTGTCCTGTGAGACTCTTGAAAAATATCTTGCAGGAGAGATTACAATGGATGATGTCGATTTCTCACAGCACAAATTGTTAAAGGATGATATGGAAGCGGTTACTGAACTGAAAAAGGAACCTTATGATGATTTCAGCCTGGATAAATGGAATCTGGACAGTGACCTTGCCAAATCTAATCTTCCAAGACTTGTGTCACTTTTAGTCGGAGCAGCTCCTTATGTACATGATAAATATGTACCGGTTTACAATGCATATAATGGTCAGACAGAAACCATGGAGACCAAATGGGCAAACCTGAAAAAAATGGAAGAAGAAACATTTGCAAAGATCATTATGGGAAAAGCAGATATCAGCGAATTCGATACTTTCGTTGAAAACTGGAAGAATCAGGGCGGTGACCAGATTCTCAAAGAAATCAACGATGAATTAAGTAAGTAAAAGAGACAGCGGCTGATGGTGTTCATTAGCCGCTGTTCCTTAATTGGAGGTATAAAATGCGGGAAAACAAAGTAATCTACGGACTGATAGGATATGGTGGAATGGGCAGATGGCATACAGAAATCCTGTCAAATGTACCGGAAATTGAAATTGGTGGTATCTATGATATCAAGGAAGAAAAGAGAATAGAAGCAAAAGAAAAAGGTTTTTCTGTGTATGGCTCGGAAGAGGAAATGTTATCAGACCCGGATATTGATGTCGTGCTGATTGCCACTCCAAATGACTGCCATAAGCCGATTGCAATCCGTGCTATGCATGCGGGGAAAAACGTGATATCAGAGAAACCGGTGACTCTGTCATCTTCTGATCTTCAGGAGATGGTAAATGTTGCCAAAGAAACAGGAAAGTTTCTGACAGTACACCAGAACAGGCGCTGGGATGATGATTTCCTGATCATACGAAAGCTGGTAGAGGAGCAGAAGCTGGGGCATGTCTTCCGGATAGAAAGCCGTGTGCATGGTTCAAGGGGTATTCCGGGCGACTGGAGAAAAGAAAAAATACATGGTGGCGGAATGGTTCTTGACTGGGGTGTACATTTGCTGGATCAGATTCTGTATCTTTACGGAGATAGAAAAATTGAAACTGTATATGCATCACTTACCCATATTACCAATCAGGAAGTGGATGATGGGTTCACCACAATCCTGACATTTGAAGGCGGAACGGAAGTCTTAGTTGAAGTAGGTACCAATAATTATATTTCCCTGCCAAGATGGTATGTACTGGGTGAAGATGGTACTGCGGTAATCAGGGACTGGCAGTTAAATGGTGAGATCATACGGAAAACGGGCATAACCGAAGAGAAAGTAGTGCCGGTAAAGACAGCAGCAGGTCTGACCAAAACCATGGCTCCGAGACGGGAAGATACAATCGTGAAAGAAGAGCTGCCACATGTGTCCGGAGATATTGCGGATTTCCATAGGAATGTAGCAGCAGTTATAAGAGATGGGGCAGAGCCGGAGATTAAGCTCTTCCAGGTGATGCGTGTAATGAAACTAATGGAAGCTATTTTCCAATCAGCAGAAACAAACCAGGTGATTGATTATAGACAGTATGAATCATAAGTATATATGAAGGAACAGGAGAAAATAAGTATGAAACAGATAAAAATAGGAACATGCGTTCCTGGAGCTAAGGCAGAAGAATGGTTAAAGGGATTTATTGGAAAAGGATTTGAGACATTTTCTCTTAATTTCCATATGTCACTGGAAGGGACTGACCTTGATAAGCTGGCATTGAGCACGGAAAAACTGCTGGCAGGTACGGATTCCCAAATCACGACAGTTGGATACTATTGCAATCCTATCCAGTATGCAGAGCATAGGAAAACACTGGAAAATGTAATCTGCACTGCCGGAAAATTCGGAGCTACACATGTGAGTACTTTTGCAGGAGCGTGGGAAGGAAAGCCGGTAGAATCCGCATATGAAGAGTTTGGCAAGGTATTCCGGGAACTGGCTGATCTTGCAGAAGAAAAGGGAGTGAAGCTGGGAATTGAGAATTGCCTTATGGATGGAACCTGGGAACATGCGACATGTAATATCGGTTTTAACCCTAAAGCATGGGAAGTGATGTTTGAGGAAGTAAAGAATGATAACTTCGGACTGGAATGGGAGCCGACACATCAGATGGTACAGCTTATCGATCCGGTAACAGAGCTGAGAAAATGGTGCAAAAAAATAGTACATATACATGGGAAAGATGCAACAATAGACTGGGATGCTGTAAGACATAGCGGCATATCAGGCGCAGTCCCATTTGTATGGCATCGTATGCCGGGCTTTGGTGACACGAACTGGAGAGATATCATTTCTATTTTAAGAAGTAACGGATATGAGGACGATATCTGCATTGAGGGATACCATGATCCTGTATATTCCGGAGAACTGGAGATGACCGGACAGCTTCATGCACTGAATTATCTGAAATGGTGCAGGGGTGGAGAATTTACACCAACTCCATGGGCAAAATAGGGAAAACAGATACAGGAGGATTTTTTCTATGAAACTTGGGTTTATTACATCAATTCTTGACGGCTGGACTTATGAACAAATGATGGATTTTGCTTCAGGGCAGGGATTTGAATGTGTGGAAGTGGCATGCTGGCCAGAAGAAAAAGCGGAAAGAAGATATGCGGGTGTAAGCCATATAGATGCAGAACGGGTAAACCAGGATGATGAATATGCAGCGCATATTATGGCATATGCAGAAAAAGCGGGGGTAGAAATCTCCGCACTGGCATATTATCCCAATGTAATGACGGCAGATAAAGAGAAAAGAAATGCTGCTATTGAACATCTGAAGAATGTCATACGTGCAAGTAAAAAGTTAGGTGTTGGCATGGTCACAACATTTATCGGAAGGGATCAGACCAAAAATGTACGGGAAAATCTTGAACTTGTAAAAGAAATATGGCCACCAATCATAAAACTGGCAGAGGTATGTGACGTAAAAATAGCAATTGAAAACTGCCCGATGCTTTTTGGTGAGGAACAGTGGCCCGGAGGACAGAATCTGATGACAACTCCGTCAATCTGGAGAGAGGTCTTCAAGATCCTGGACAGTGATAATCTTGGCATTAATTACGATCCATCCCACTTTATCTGGCAGATGATCGACTATATCCGCCCGCTTTATGAATTTAAGGATAAAATATTCCATGTTCATTACAAAGATATCAAGATATACAGGGATAAATTAGAGTCCTGTGGCATCATGGCTTATCCGCTGGAATATATGTCACCTAAGATTCCGGGACTTGGCGATGTGGACTGGGGAAAATACGTGTCAGCACTTACTGATATAGGATATGATGGCTGTACATGTATCGAAATAGAAGATAAAGCATTCGAGGATTCTAAGGAAAAGGTGGAGAAGTCTTTAATTCTCAGTAAAAGATATCTGGAGAAATATGTTATATAACACAGAAAAGTGCAAATAAGGAGGAAATACCATGAGAAAATTAAGAGCAGGAATCGTAGGCTGTGGAGGAATTGCTAACGGAAAACATCTCCCGGCTATGCAGAAAAGTGGTCTCTATGAGGTGGTGGCTTTTTGTGACATCATCATAGAGCGTGCGCAGGAGACAAAAGAAAAATTTGGCACAGAAGATGCAAAGGTATTTGAAGATTACCGTGAACTTCTAAAAGAAGATCTGGATGTTGTATATGTAACTACCCCAAACCGTTCCCATGCAGAAATTTCTATAGCAGCAATGGAGGCAGGAAGAGATGTCATGTGTGAGAAGCCAATGGCAAAAAATTATGCAGAAGCACAGAAGATGGTCGAAACTGCTGAAAGAACACACAGAGTTCTCAACATAGCATATCAGAACCGTTATCGTACAGATTCACTGTATCTGAAGGAAATGTGCAAAAGTGATGAATTGGGAGAAATCTATTTTGCCAAAGCACATGCACTCAGAAGAAGAGCTGTTCCGACCTGGGGTGTGTTCCTGAATGAAGAAGAACAGGGCGGCGGTCCTCTGATTGATATTGGTACACATGCACTGGATCTGACATTATGGATGATGGATAATTATGAAGTGCAGTCTGTTACGGGAGCTTCCTTCCACAAGCTGTCTGATCAGACAGACCAGGGAAATGCATTTGGTAACTGGGATCCGGATAAGTTCTGTGTAGAAGATTCTGCTTTTGGATTTATCCGTATGAAAAATGGGGCAGTAATCGAACTGGAATCAGCCTGGGCACTGAACACACTGGAGGTTGATGAGGCAAAAACAAGTCTGTGTGGTACAAAAGCCGGAGCTGATATGAAAGACGGTCTTAGGATCAATTACATCCACCATAACACACAGGTAGTAGAGAAACCGGAATTATCAAGCGGTGGAGTAGCATTTTTCTCAGGGAAAGAAAAGTCAGCAGCAGACTATGAACAGGAATTGTTTTACCACATTGTTGTTGATGGGGCAGAACAGGTTGTGAAGCCTGCACAGGCTGCAGTTGTCACACGTATTCTGGAAGCAATCTACCAGTCCGCAGAAAGTGGCAAGACAATCTACTTTGAGTAAAATACGGTCTTAGATGCTTCGGGCTGATCTTTGGAGAAATGAACATTAGAAATAAACGGATTGAACATAAGGAGTATTTATGGAAATACATGAATTACAGCAATTGCTGTCAGAAATGTCATTACAGGAAAAAATAGGACAGATGGTGCAGCTCACCGGTGTATACTTCGATAAAGAGGCAGTGCTCACAGGTGTTGTTGGCGAACAGTTACCACCGGAATGGATCATTCAATATGCCGGTTCAGTGCTTGGAGTGATCGGTAAAGATAAAATTTATGATATCCAGAGCAGATATATGGAACAGCATCCCCATCATATTCCGCTTCTCTTTATGGCAGATGTTATCCATGGATGCCGGACAATTTATCCGATTCCGTTGGGGCAGGCGTGTTCATTTCATCCGGAACTGGTGTCTGAGGCGGCTTCTATAGCTGCCTCGGAGGCATCTTCAGAAGGGCTAAGGGCAACATTTTCTCCTATGATTGATGTTTCAAGAGATCCCAGATGGGGAAGGATGATGGAATCCTTTGGAGAAGACCCATATGTAAACGGAATCATGGGAAAAGCAATGGTAGATGGCTATCAACAGAAAGCTGATACCGGAATAGCGGCATGCCTGAAGCATTTTGCGGGTTACGGGGCAGTGAATGCAGGAAGGGAATATAATGATGTTGAAATATCCCAGCGGACATTTCTGGAGCAGTATGTAAAACCTTTCCGTATGGCATTAAAAGCAAAGCCTGCTATGGTCATGACAGCTTTTAATGCTATTGACCGTAAACCGATAAGCGGAAATAAGGAACTTCTTAAAGGGCTTCTGCGGGATAAGGAAGGATTTGAGGGAACTGTAATTTCAGATTGGGGCTCCATAGGCCAGCTGGAAGAACAGGGAGTGGCAGCTGATATGGAAGAAGCAGCAATCCAGGCTTCAGAAGCCGGTGTAGACATTGATATGATGAGTCCTGCTTATATGCTGTGTCTTGAAAAACTGGTGGAAAGCGGCAAAATTCCGGAAGCGTTTGTTGATGAAAGTGCATTCAGGGTCCTGATGATGAAAAATCAGCTGGGGCTTTTTGAAAATCCGTTTGCCGGTCTTGGAAAGAGTGGAAAACTGACTCTGCATAACCGGGAAAAGGCATATCAGCTGGCAGGCGAAAGCTGTGTCCTTTTGAAAAATGATAAGATACTGCCATTAAGCATGAAGAAGAAAGTTATATGGGCAGGTCCTTATACAGCGTCAAGAGAATTATTAAGCCGCTGGTCAATTTTTGGAGAACATGAGGCAGTTGAAACAATAGAAGATGTTTTACAAAGAAAGCAGATAGAAGCAGAATGTATCACAGGATGCAATATTCTTTCTGATGCAGAGTGTAAGGTATGGCAGGTGGAACAGGAATTGTCTGGCAAGCCAAGGGATGAGCAGTGGCTGGAAACGATAACCCATGAAGATACGGTCGTATGTGTACTGGGGGAACATGAATCCCAGTCAGGAGAGGCTGCCAGCAAGGCATTCCTGACTTTGCCGGAAGAGCAGCAGGTGTTATTTGAAAAAATAGCAGAACGTACAAGTAATATCGTGACTGTGGTAATTGCAGGAAGACCATTGGATCTGCGGAGGATATCAGAAAAATCCAAGGCTGTCATTATGGCATGGAGACCAGGAACTATGGGAGCTGAAGCAATCATAGATATTGTGTATGGCAGAATAAACCCTTCCGGCAAATTATCTGTGAGTATTCCATGGTGTGTGGGACAGGTGCCCATAAGCTACTGGGATATAAAAACCGGACATATACTTACAGAAGATAATTCAGAAAACCGTTTCACCAGCAGATATATGGATATCCCGAATACGCCGTTATATCCATTCGGTTATGGATTGTCCTATACAGAGTTTGCTATTTCGGACATTGATGTGCAGATAGGACAGGATAAAAAAGTACATGTACATTGCAATGTATGCAATACAGGAAATGTTGCGGGAGCAGAAGTAGTCCAGTGTTATTATGAAACATTATATGCATCTGTAGTACGTCCAAAGAAAGAACTTGTCCGTTTCCGAAAGGTTTTCCTTGAGCCGGGGGAAAAGAAGGATGTAGATTTCTTTATTGACCAGGAAGAATTCTCATATTATGGCAAAAACATGGAAACCGTCAGCAGCGGGATGAAACTGCGTATCAGTATTGGAAACAGTAGTGACCACCTTGTTTCTGAGAACATTATACAAGCATAGGAGAAAAGAGACATGAAGGATTTTGAAAATGATTTGATTTATTATCCTAATCCGGACCCGGTCAAGGAACCGAGATTTATTTTAAATTCCGTAGATGAATTGGAAAAATCAACAAAATACAGTGTTACCTGCAATGGAACAGAGCGAGTGGTATACCATACAGATTCGTTTGACTATGTTGTAGTAGTAGATAACGAAGCGTATGATCTGGAGATTTCAATCCATACACCATATGAAAAACTTGAAATCCGTCCGTCCGGCTTTGGCATAGTTCCTTCTGTAAAAGGAGAAACAGTCCATATCCATCTTGATGAACCGAGAAAGTTTACTGTAGAGACAGATGGTGGTCTTCATGATGCATTGTTTGTACTTTGCTCGCACAGGATTGAGAAGCCGGCAGATACCACCATCTGCTTTGATAAGGGCAAGGTATATAATGTAGGAGTTCTTACCTTAAAGTCCAATGATACGGTTTACATAGAGGAAGGTGCTGTTGTATCAGGGTGTGTATACGCAGACCATTGTGACAATATTTCCATTGTAGGAAACGGAATTATCAACGGAGCCTGCTGGCATCTGCCGGACAGTAATGCACACCGTTTCTTTATCTATGCCAAGTGGTGTAATAATGTACTCTTAAAAGGCTTTACTGCTGTAGACGGTCCTTCCTGGCATGTAGTTCCTGCGGCGTGTGACCATGTTGTGATTGATGATATGAATATTTACTGATGTGCGATAAAGAAGTAATAGAAATGTAAAAAATTTTGCCGTTCCTATCCGGCACTTAGGGCTGTGTCGGATAGGTCGGGCGTTAGGCTTCGGGCAAGTCAATCTTGCCGACAAAGCTGTAATAAATCTCAATGTCCTGCCTGCGGGTGCCGTTCTCGTCATAGCTGCACTCATGCACGACGATTTTCTCAATCATCTCCCGCAAGAGGGTGGGGGTAAGTTCCTCAAAGGCAAGGTGCTTTCGGACGATACCCATAAACTTTTCCGCGTTGACGGTGGCGGCCTGCGACTTATCCAGTTCTTCCTGCAAAGCGGCGGCGCGGTCTTTCAGTTCCCGCTGCTCCTGCTCATAGTCTGCCGACAGTTCCATGAAACGCTCGTCGCTGATTTTGCCGTTCACATTATCCTCGTACAGCCGCTTGATAATGCGGCTCACTTCGGCAATGCGTTCCTGCGCCTGTTCAAGCTGTTTGGTGGCTGCGGCGGTCTTTCTCTTGCCGCCGATCTCGTTCTGCTGGATAAGCAGCTTCACAAAGCGGCTCTCATGCTTGGCGGCGTATTCCGTCACTTGCCGGAGATTGGAGAGGACACCGGCGGTCAACAGGTCGGTGCGGATAAAGTGCGCCGTACAGTCGCGGGTGCGCTTCTTGTAGCTGCCGCAGATGTAACAGTCCTGCTTGCGGTTCTTGTTCTGATACCGCTGCTGGTACATCACATGGCCGCAGTCGGCGCAGAACAGCATACCGGAGAACAGCCCCACTTCATCATAGCGGTTCGGGCGTTTGCGCTGCTTGCGTAACTCCTGCACGCGCTCCCATGTTTCCCGGTCTATGATAGGCTCATGGTGGTTCTCAAAAACAGCCTGCTTCTCCACGGGGTTCTCTACACTGTGCTTGACCTTGTAAGAGGGCTTCTCCGTCTTGAAGTTTACCAGACAGCCAGTGTACTCCCGGTTTTCCAGCAGATGGACGACGGTGTTTGTCGCCCACTTGCACTCATAGCCGGGGTGGTAGCGTCGGGTGCTGCCCGTCCTGCGGTATTCCAGCGTCCCCGGCGTGGGGATTTGCTGCTCCGTAAGCATACGGGCAATCTTGGTCGGGCCGTTCCCGGCAAGGCAAAGCTGGTATATCTGCTGGACAACCGGCGCGGTTTCCACGTCAACGAGATAGTTCTCGTCCTCGTCCATGAGGTAGCCATAGACCGGCTTGCTGGTAACGGGCTTGCCGCTCATGCCTTTTGCTCTCTTAACTGCCTTGATTTTCTTGCTCGTATCTCTCACCAGCCATTCGTTGAACAGATTTCGCAGAGGGGTAAAATCGTTGTCCATGCCGCCGTTTGCGCTGTCCACATTGTCGTTGACAGCGATAAACCGCACGCCCTTTTGGGGGAACAGCATTTCCGTGTAAAATCCCACCTGCAAGTAGTTTCGCCCTAACCGGCTCATGTCCTTGACGATGACCGTACCCACTTTCCCGGCTTCAATGTCTGCAAGCATGGCTTGAAAACCGGGGCGCTGGAAGTTTGCGCCGGAAAAGCCGTCGTCGGTGTACCAGCGCAGATTGGTAAAGCCATTCTGCTTGGCGTAGGTTTCCAAAATACGCTTTTGGTTGGAAATGGAATTGCTTTCGCCTTGCAACTCGTCCTCATGGGACAATCTCGGATAAAGGGCGGTAATGAGGTTTTGGGTGGCTTGTCTTAACATAAAATCCTCCGTTTCCGACAGCCAGCCCCACTATTCCGTAGCTTTATTGTACCACGGAATAGCGGGGGCTGTATAGCGGCAAAAGTGTAAAATCTGCTTCTTTATGATTTGTCAAATTTCCGGTTTTTGTGTAGCAGCGGCTTCCGCTTCCAGTACCCGCGCCATTTTGTCGGCGGCGGTGGTCGTGGTATCTTTCTTGAAATAGCCGAACACGACAAGGACGGAATTGCCCATGCGGATTTCCGTCACGCAGTCGGGGCGGCGGGCGGTGCGGGTGTCGTGCTGCTTGTTATCTGTCATAGGCAATACTCCTTTCAGTCGGTAATCAGTTTCTTCATGCTCTCCATTTTCCGCTGCGCGGCTTCCTGCCGGAAGTTGTCGCCGGTAAAGCGTACCGGGACGCACATGGAAATCAGGCGGTCATAAATCCGGGAATGTGCGGTGTCCTCTGGGTTCCGCAGGTCGTCCAGCGTGAGGTTGGTCGTGACGATCAGCGGCTTGCCGCTGCGGTAACGGCTGTCAATCACATTGAAAACCTGTTCCAGCCCGTACTCGGTGCCGCGCTCCATGCCGAAGTCGTCAAGGATAAGCAGCGGATAGCGGCAAAGGCGGGAAATGTACTCGTTGCGGTTCTCAAAGCTGGCGGCAAGGTCGTTGAGGATAAGGGCAAAATTCGTCATGTGGACGGGGATTTCTTTCTCCATGAGGGCGTTTGCGATACAGCCCGCAAGGTAGCTTTTCCCGTTGCCGACGTTCCCCCAGAACAGGCAGCCGATGTTTTCGGCCTGCATTTCTTCCCAATGCTCCGCATACCGCCGGGCAATCCCGGTCTGCGGGTTTCTGCCGTTGTCGTTCTCGAATGTCCATTGCTGCATGGCTGAGTCGGCAAAAGCCCTCTGTTTCAGATTTTCCACGGCTTCCACATGGCGGCGGTGTTCCTCGGCGGCCTGCCGCTGCTCACGGGCGGCTCTCTGGCAGTCGCACTCTGCCGGGTGGCGGTCACGGCCAAACAGCTCCTTACCCTCCGGGAAGTAGGCTTCTTTCGGCGTATGGCACTTTCCGCAGTAAAGCAGTCCGTCCTCGCCGATATAGTCCTCCATCTCCGGGGCGGCGGTTGTCATGTTCTCCAAAATATCTTTGATTTCACTTGTCATAAGCTTTCTCCCTCCATACAGGTATAGTCGGGGATGCCCTGTTTTACGGCTCCCTTTTTGTCATTGGCCGCCCATCTGTGCAAGGCGGCGGCATAATTCTGGTAGGCTTTCCCGCTGGCGGCAAGGTAATGGCTCATTTCCTCAATCAGCCGTTCCAGCCTGTCCGGGTATTCTGCCTGTAACTCGTCATATTCGTCCTTTGACAGAAAAATATTCTCATATCGGCCATAAGCTGTGGGCGGCTCCCCACTCGCTCTCATTGTTTGGTTCTCTATTAAGTTGTTTATATTAGTTTTGTTAGGGGTCGGTTTTCCG
>OGFZ01001282.1_pt1 | contig 10835 bp, 4 predicted proteins | sample 1571081 | NCBI WGS metagenome assembly OGFZ01 (sample SAMEA2582039, study PRJEB24529) | metagenome | biome: Human gut stool | place: China | collected 2011
TTGTATTTCACGAAGTCGTTATACATCCACATTTTAAAAGGAATAGGCAGAAAACCTCCCAACAGAGTAGTACTGGGAGTTTTGGCAAGCGCCGCATTGATTTCCGTCAAGGCAGTTTCACCAACCCGTGTCGATGATTTATTGACAATCACCGTTTTTCCTCCGGTATAGAGTATTTCATCTTCGGGCAGATGTTTCGTCACCGAACACGCCGAAAACAACACTATACCTATAAGACAGCCTGCTAATATGTTAATACGTATATCTTTCATTCTTACTTCTTTTTCTTAAAGATGAACAGTTCACTGAGCTTATCCAGTTTCTTGCGAAGTACCAGACCGACTCCGGTTTCCGTAATCTCCCCTTCGAGTACACTCTCATAGTTCTTATCGTAGAACAAACGGACATAACGGGTTCCCGTACGGTCCAGACGATATTCCAAAGAGATGTTGTCAATGAAGGATTCGGCATCATTCGTCGCATTTTCGCCCGTCGATACCTTACCGCCGATTACAATCTGGAAGCGGTTATTGAAGAGGCGCTGCGAATAACGGAAACTGTAATCCGTACGCTTGCCGCCGGTATCCGAGGCGTCATGATCTTCGACACCCACAGAGACGCTGGCATTCTTCAGGTTACCCATCAGTGAATTTATCTGACTGCTCAGTACGGAGTTCAGGGCAGAACCCATATTCAGCTTGCCAAGTCCGCCGCCTCCACCGCCGATCGGTCCGGTGCCGAGATAGGTTTTCATCAACATGATATAAAGTGCCTGTTTTCCACGTTCTTCCGCTCCCATTGCTGTCAGTTCATTCTGTATGGTCGCATCTTCCGGGGCCGCTACGTCGAAAGCAAAAGACAGGTTGTCCAACCGGTTCTTTACGACAATGGAAACGTCAAAGTTAACCATTCTCGTTCCTCCGTTCTCTCCTTCGGATACGGAAGCACGGATACGGTCGGTTGCCTTGAAGTTCAGCATGGGGTCCATCGGGTTTCCGGTCCAATCTACATAGCTGCCGTTATCGATGGCAAATTCCTTGACTGCAATGATAGGCAGAGAATACTTCATCAGTCCACCGCTCAGTGTGTAACGTCCGGTCAATGTCAGGTCTCCCTGCGGAGTGTATTTCATCGAAAGATCGCCACCTCCTTCCAGTTCGATACGATTGTCACTGGCGTCCAAGTCCACTTTCACCCTGACTGAAGGGTCGATATGAACCATCATCAGCATATCCAATCCACCTAAAGATACGGTAGGCACTTCCTGACGGACAACTGTGGTGGTATCACTGAATGAAGTAAATGTCACCAGACTTCCCAGACGATCCTGCACGGTCAGCGGTGAATCGGTCAGTACATACGAGACATCCGTATTGCCCAGCAGATTCAGGTTTCCACGCATATTCAACCCGTCCAACGGGCCTTTTATGGTTGCCCGCAAGTCCGCAAAGACTTTTCCGTAGACAAGGCTTTCGCGAGTACGCTTCGCATTCAACAAGGTATAGTTTTCCGCCAGCAGATTCAGACTCGCCATCGGTCGGGACATATCACGGAAATCGACATAACCGTCGATCGTAAACGGATTCTTTCCCGTGGTGTAAATGGCGAACTTATCAAATATCAGACGATTGTTCTTCAACTGCACAGGGCGGTTATCAAACAGGAAGTTAGCACCATACTGGCGTGACAGGACAGATACGCTGTCCAGTATCAGTTCACCGTTTATCAATGGCTGCTCGGTACTGCCTGTTATATTCAGGTCACCGTCCATATCACCGGCAAGCGTAACCAGCTCGTCGGGAATAAAGGCGTTGGCAATACGAAGCGGGAAGTGTTCCAACGTCGTATTTACTTCCAGGCTATCCTTTCCCGTCGAGGTAGGGAGCAGCTTGCCATCTGCTATCAGCACTTCTACCTTATCATGATTCAGATAAGCGTTGAGGTATTGTTTTCCCTGTTCGCCCGGCAGCCATGTAGCCCCCAAAGTAATATCACCAATGCGCTGGCGTTCATAAGTCAGTTCATCAATGGATGCTTCCGCAGAGAGCTGAAGGTCTTTTTCGGTCTGTATATAGTGTGCTTCTGCCGAGAACAATCCGGTGATTTCGGGGAAGTAAGGCAGTACGCTCGTTATTTCATCCAAGCGGATTCTCCGGATTTCGACATCGATATTCTGCAAAGAAACCGTATCTCCCTGTACCGAATGCACACGGAAGCCCATACCTTCATCATCCCACATATCCACATTGGCATACACGCGCATATTCTTATGCAGATAAATCCAGTTATGATCTTCGTTGAAGTGGAATTTACGGAACGCAATAATCGGTTCTTCCGGAATCAGTGTAAAAGCCAGTCCATCCCCTTTTCCACGTCCTCCAACCAGCGGACGGGCATTGACTCCAAGCAACACACCGGTTTTCCCCTTTTCGTTCTTATATTCTGCCAGCAGCTCGGCATCGCGGTCGCGAATCTCGCCTGTCAGAATAGTGGAGAAGGAAAACTGGGGATTCTTCGGTCCGTTGATTACTCCGGCACGGAGATTCATACGGGTAGTATCCTGTTTGACGGTGAAAAAGACCGTATCCAGTTGCAAGGTATCCACTTTCAAAGCATGGATGGCTGCTTTGCCGTTGATTCCCCAATCGGGAGCAGTGCCGAATTTCATGGAAGCATCATGGAACGATATATTCTTCATTGCCATATAGTATGCCAACGGATTCTCCTTTCCTGCCGAAAAAGAGAAAATAGCCGACGGTAATGCTTCACGCAAAGCAGCATGATCCAAGAGTTTTTCATCCACCTGCTTCATCAACACATCTACAAAATGGGTAGACTGACGAATCAGAGGATATACACCGGCACGGGCACTCAGATTCAGTTTCATATCACCGGCGGTGAAATGAGTGAAAACACGGTTCTGCCGTGCCTCTCCGCTTAAATTGAATGCCAACGGATGTTTCATCGGCTTGGGCATAAGTCCCAGTTCGTACAAATCAAGCTGAGTAACGTCAACTGTCACTTTACCGTCCGGATAGCTATGAGCTAAATTATATTCTGCATCCGCCGTCATTTTCAAAAGTTCATTGTCACTCGTAAGCTGAGCCGTTGCCAAAGCACCTTTAAGATTTCCCGTCAGATGAACATTCGAAAGATGATAGCGGGCGTAATGAAGCTGGTCCAAAGAAAGATTCAGATTGGCTAAAGAATGGAAGGACATGACATCCAGTCCCCTGCCCTTGGCATCTGCCGAAAGAGATAGTTCATAAATCGAGTCTTTCGGGAGAAAATGATGCAGTTGCAGATCGTTTATTTTCAGATCGGCCGTATAAACTTCTGTCGAACTGTTTAATGCGGCATTTACATTCATGCTGCCCTTGCCTTCTTTCAGATCGAGTTTTGCTTTATACTGCGGGCCGTTCATCTCCATCTTCATCTTGAGACTCATACTGTCGGGAATTACTAAAGAGCCATCGGGTGTGACTCCAGTCAATCCTGTCAGGAAGTTCAGATTCCGGGTAACCATATCCAGCCCAATAGTTCCCGAACGAGTCAGACTGTCCGTCAGGTTTTCAAGGATTCCTCCCCCCTTTAGCGAGAAAGCTCCCGGCAAGTCTACCGTGAAGCGCGAAATCTGCATCTCTTTCAGATTTCCATCCGTACCGGCACGAATCACTAACGGACGGAACGGATATGCTTCTTTAAACGTTTGAGGCAGTCCGCCGGCAAAAAGCATCACGTCCTCTTTGCCTATATATGCGTTAAAGCTGGCGGATAAACGTCCTGTCGTCGGGATATTTACGAGTTCCCAATAAGTCTGGGCGGACAGGTCTATTTCTGAATGTGGGGTTTGCAGTTTCAGTTCAGGAATGCGGATGATAGAATCATTCGAAAAGAGCCGCCCTGTCAGTGAAGTAATACTCAGTCCCGAACGCTCTTCCATCGTTATTTCACGAATCACAGCGTTCATATTTCTGCCTTCGTAGAGCAGAGAGTCCAATCCGATGCGGATATTCCGGACTGCCATATGAGAGGCGTCAAAACCTTCCGACGGTTGGACCTCTCCGGTGTCATAACTGGCAGAGGCACCCGACAAAAGGAATTGCTTCAATCCATAAAACTGGTTCTTTAAATCCGCTTTGGCGTCATCAATGGTCGCTTCGCCTATGTATGCCGCCATCTTCATGGAGTCGGCAGGCAGTTTCATACCGAATGATACATTCTTCAACTTCAGTTGATGAAGGTTCACCTTCCAGTTCACAGGAGCAGATGCCGTCGTGTCTTTGGGAGTGGTCGTGGTATCAGTCATCAGAAGTTGTATATGAGTATCGGATAACTCTGTCCGATTGACAACTGCCGTTTCGTTCGATAAATCGACTCCATGACTTTGCAGAAAGAAGCGCCCCAAAACGCCTTTTATCTGCATCCCTTCTATCAGATTGGCAGAATTGACCGCCACCTGACTTAAGGTAACCTCGTCAACTTCTACTTTTCCTTTGAGCAACGGCCATGCCTGTACGCGGACATTCAGGCTTTCCAAAGACAATAAGGTATCCGGCTGCTGTATGACTTCCACCCCTCGTACCAGCAGATTAAGCGGAAAACGAAGGTCTATCCGTTCCACCTGAATCTGCATTCCGGTTGCTTTAGAAGCATACGCAGTAACCTCCCGTCGCAAAAGATTCTGAACAGGAGGTATATAAAGTAATACCATCAGTATTACAAAAAGTATTATAGGAGTAAGCAATATCCAGCCCACCCGTCTTATCCATTTTCGTTTCATGCAGGATGTGTCAGTGTAAAAGTGATACAAAGTAAACAAATTACTTTGAAAAAAGGTTTGTCCAAAAGCTAAAATGTGAAAAAGCCGGAGGTTATGGTTGCATTTAGCGCAATTTCATCCCGTTCATTCCGTTCATTCGGAAGGTGAGATATTTGTCAAGGCAGCACCTTCTCACTATGCTACGAGCTTATGCCCGTGCCACTACGTTGGCACGCTTGTGCCACCGCAGTGGCACGACTGTGACATGCCTTTGGCACAACTGTGCCAACAGGGTGGCACAAGCATGGCACTATATAGGCTGTTCCAAAGGAGCTGCCGAGAGAGATTTAATGTAAACCGAAACTATACTCCTCAGCAGCACGAACAACTTTACGCACCGCCTCCAAAGTCTCCAACGTAGTCTTTTCTATTTCTTCGGAGAATTCTTCCCCCCGGCAAGACTCCAGCCATCTTAATGAAGCAACAGACTCAGAAGCTCCGATCAAGGTGAAAAGCGGAAGGAGTTTATGAGCCATAGCGGCTATTCCATCCACCTCCCTGTCAGTTAATGCCTGTTGCATCCGGTCGGCATTCTTGCCGGTCTCTTCGATAAAAGTCCGGATAATAGAACACGCCGCTTCCGGATCATCTTCCGAGAAGGCAGTCAGTGCAGAAAAGTTGAATAAAGTATCTTCAGGCAGCGCATCTGCAATCAATTGCATATCATGTGTTATATGCGCCTCATCAGCTGACATTTGTCCTTCATTCAGAGTTACCAGCAATTCTTTCACCGTAAAAGGTTTGTGCAGGCATCCGGCAAAGCCGTGTTCATGCAAAGCCTTCTCATCCATTTCGCTGCGTGCCGTGACAGCAATGACAGGAATATTGCGGGCTTGCGGAATGTTAGAGGCACGCAATAATTTGACCAGATCAAAACCGTTGATAGCAGGCATCTGTATATCGGTCAGCAGTACATCAAACGTCGAAGAGCGCAGTTGCTCTATCAGTTCTTCCAACTGCTCGCAGCAAACAGCATCGATGTTGTGCTGTTTCAGCATGGCAGCAGTCAGGTTCAGCTGAATCTTATCATCATCAATCAGAAGCACACGGATCACCTTCATGGCCGGTACGGCATCTGTCTCTTCCGGAGAAACATCCGTATCTTTCGATGGTTTCTTAATTCTGCTCCCGAAAGGTTTATTTTCCACTATTGACTTGCCCACCGGAAAGAGTGGCAACACGACAGTAAAGCAACTTCCTTTTCCTAACGTGCTTTGTACATCGATCGTACCTTCAAGCAGAAGAACCAGCTTATGCACAATGGACAATCCCAGTCCGAATCCTTCTTCTCCCTGCGCACCGGGGAGGCGGGTAAATTCCTGGAAGATGCGTTCCCGATCTTCCGATGCCATCCCTTTGCCGGTATCCTCAACCGCTATTGTCAGCTTCGAAGCGTTATAACCAACAGTTAATGTGATCTTGCCCTGCTGAGTGAATTTCACCGCATTGGACAAGAGATTATTCACTATCTGCTGAATACGTAAAGGATCACTGATATATTTCTCCGACAATTCCGGAGCGATATGACATTGCAAGACCAAGCCTTTAGCCGCCGTCAGAGGTTCAAAGCAAACACGGATTTCTTCAAACAGCTGAGCAGGATTAAAAACAATCCGGTTCACTTCCGCTTTATTGAGGTCAAGACGGTGGAAATCAAGCAAGTCGCTTACTAACTTCAGTAAATGCTCTGAAGAACTTTTCATGTTGTCCAGATAGAATCGCTGCCGTTCATCTTCGGTCAGGCGGGACAAGAGTTCCGTATATCCCATTAGCGAGCCTAATGGCGCCTTAAAGTCATGGGTAATGGCAAGCATCAGTTTCTCACGGGCAACAAGCAAGTCTTCCGCCCGCTTATTCGCTTCTTCGAGCTGACGCCGATAACGGTTGCTACGAGTAATATCCCGCATAATTAAGATCAGGAAAAAGGCGGATAAGAATACGGCACCAATGGCAATTCCGGCAATGATATTAGCCGAACGCATCCGCACCTCTTGCTGAAGTTCCGCATCCTGACGGGCACGCGCAGACATTTCCTCCTCGTATCCTTTTATCAGACTATCCATTCTTGCGGTCAGCTGTGTATTCATCCGCTGATACCTCGTACTGGTACGCCGGATCGTTCGCCTCCGCTGCAACCGTTTCTCTTCGGTAGCCATGCGAATCTTATGCTGAAGGGAGTCCGCCGACTTGACAGGTTCCAATATCGTATCGGTGGCAATTTCCAGAGAAGTATTGACCAGCACGGCAGTATCTTTCTTAGAAGGCGCGAACACTTCCCCCAATCGTTTGAAGAAGCCTTTCTTCTTCGGGGTAGTGATCAGAGAATCGCGTTTGGTAATAACCCGGTGTTGTACCCGTTGCTGAGTAATCACCGAGTCCTGCTGTTCTGATATGATTTCTTCAATCTCCGAGGCGGAAAGCAAGCTATCATTCGCCTCGCTCAGCACCCGCAGCATCTGAAGGGTATTCTGATCTTTCTCATGGAGAAGACTCAGCAGACTGTCTGTCCGCAGATTCTGCTGATCGTCCGCAGCCGACAGCGTCTCCATCTCCTGATGCACAAACACCAGAGAAAAAAGAAGAATCGCCAGCAGCAATATATAGCCGATGGTTATTTTCAGTTTGGTGGAGCGAAAGGAAGCCATAGGCAATTAAGATTTTAAATTATGAATTTTGAATGGAAGGCGGTAGTTTCGTCTTGTGATGGAAACGCCACCATAACATCAGACCGGCACTGGTCAACCCAAAAGGAAATGCCATCCAGACACCTATGATCCCCCACTCCAACACGAATCCGCAAAAATAGCCGACCGGAAGCGAAATAAGGAAATAAGCAATGAAGGCAATCAGCATCATCAGTTTTACATCTGAGATTCCACGCAAGGCATTGGCAAAGGTTATCTGCAATCCATCTCCAAACTGATATACAAGGAACGGAAGGATAAGCGAAGTTACCATAGCCGCCACTTCGGTACTATCGGTAAACCAACCTCCCAGATAATTGCGGCAGAGGAATACGATGGAAGAAAGCACAACACCCAACGCCATCATCAAATGAAAACCGGCATAAGCCGAACGACGTACATTGAGTATATCGCCCTGCCCGTTAAAGTTACTCACACGGACAGCCACAGCTGCTCCCATCCCGTAATACATCATAAACGTAAACTGAGAAATAGCCAGCATGACCTGATGAGAAGCCAGCGCAATGGTACCCAGCCAGCCAATCATCACCGCACTCAGACTGAACGAAGCTGTCTCCATTCCCATCTGAAAAGCAATCGGCCAACCCAGCGAATTCAATCGTCCGAATATAGCCTTCGACCATCCCAGACGATAGAAGCCGAGCTTAAAACGAAGAAAACGCGGACTCCGCATAAAGACTATGATAAATACGACTACCATCATGATACGCGAGAACAGCGTACTGATACCTGCTCCCAGCAAGCCCATTTCCGGCAAGCCCAGCTTTCCGTATATCAGGATATAATTGCCGATAATATTCAGCACATTTCCGCCGAGCAATATCCACATAGCGGTCTTAGTATCCGTAATTCCATCCGTAAACTGCTTGAAGCCATTGAACAGCATCACAAAGACGAGCGAAGCCAGCAGAACCAGATAATAAGGTTTTATCAGGGGAATAAGTTCTTCCGGCTGTCCCAGATTTCCCACATTAAAATAAAGGACAGTCATACCGATGGTAAGCAAGAATGCCACCAACAAATTTGCCAGCAGGCTGTTACGCAACGCCTGCCCCGCCGAAGCATACTGATGAGTTCCATACAAACCTCCCACGATAGGAGTCAGCCCGTACGAGAAGCCTGTACTGAAAATAATCACCAGATTGAATACATTATTGACGAAGGAAGCAGCACCCAGTTCTATCGTACTATGATGACCGATCATCAACGTATCGGCAAACCCCAGCACAATAACTCCTATTTGCCCGATTACAATGGGCAATCCGAGAGAAATCAGTGCTTTGTAATGCTCCTTATATATACTATAGATATTTCTCATTTATTTTTCCGTAGTTAATCGCATATTCCGGCAACTCCGCATCCTGCCGTTGCCTCCAATAAATATCCCTCCGGTAAGGAGAAGTCAGGATATTTGTTTCTTATAATAAAGTATCACTCCATTCTCCTTCCTGAAAGCAGACTGAGCTACCTTTTGCAATTGTCCGGCAGTAACAGCGCGATAACGCTCTACCTCCTTTTCCATATCTTCCGCCCTGCCCAACAGTTCAAACCAAGCAAGATTGGTAGCGACATTCAAATAATTGATATTGCCGAATATCTGCGTCGATTCGAATTTATTCTTCACTTTTTCCAGTTCCTGTTCGTCAACAGGTTCTTGCTGCAAACGTTCCAGTTCTTCACGTACGGCCGCTTCCGCCTGTTCCAGCGAAACACCTGCCGCGGGTTTGCCCGAGATATGGAACAATCCGGCATCCACACTACCGGAAATATAAGCGTCGATACTCGAAAACAGTTGTTTTTGCTGTACCAGGCGTTGATTCAGACGACTGGAACGTCCGTTGCTCAACAAATCCGACAATATATCAAAAGCGTAATAATCCGGATGATCATGACTGCACATATGATACGCCATGAATAGTGAATCAAGGGGTACGTTACGCTCTACTGTCAACCGTCGTTCTTCTGTCTGCTCCGGTTCCTGCGGCAGATTCCGTTGAGGAACCTCCCTGCGAGGGATGGGACCGAACCATTTTTCCGTCAATGCAACTGCTTCCTCAAAAGAGATATTTCCCGTTACGGCGAGCACTGCATTGTTCGGCGCATAAAAACGGAAGAAGAATGCTTTCACCTCTTCCAGCGTCGCATTGGCTATGTGCGACAAATCTTTTCCGATGGTAGGCCACTGATAAGTATGCGCCCGATATGCCAGAGGACGCAAAAGATGACCGACGTCTCCGTAAGGCTGGTTCAGGCAACGCTGCTTGAATTCTTCCATTACTACTCCACGCTGTACTTCCAGACTCCGTTCACTGAAATCAAGGCTCAGCATACGGTCGGATTCCAGCCAAAAGCCGGTCTCTACATTCTGCCGGGGTACAGTGAGGTAGTAATTGGTTATGTCATTATTGGTCCAGGCATTATTCTCGCCGCCTGCCAGTTGCAGCGGCATATCATAATCGGGAATGTTCACCGAACCTCCGAACATCAGGTGTTCGAACAAATGAGCAAAGCCTGTATGCTCGGGATGTTCGTCGCGGGCTCCCACATTATATAATACATTAAGAGCTACCATCTGCGTACTTTCGTCCTGCGAATGTACCAGACGTAACCCATTGTCCAAAATATGCCTGTTAATCTTCATTCTACTTAATCCAGTACTTCTACTTTTACAATCTTCACGTCCTCTTCGGGGCGGTCGCTACGATCGGTTTTCACCTGCTGAATCTTATCCACGATGTCCATGCCTTCGATTACTTCACCGAAAACCGTATACTCACCGTCCAGATGAGGAGTACCTCCTACAGTCGTATAAGCTTCGATCTGTTCCGGCGTAAAGTGAAATTCCGGTTGCTTGGCAGCTTCCGCTTCCGCCTCTGCAAAAAGCTTCTCCTGCAATTCATACAAACCGTTTTCATCGTTTTCCTTCCGCATCTTATAGATTTCTTTCATGTGCTTCTGAGCCAACGTATTGAAAATAACATTGATCTTATTCTCATTCATCTGGCTTTCCATGCCCAGCAATGTAGAGTCGTTGTACACTTTGCCTGTCACAATGTAGAACTGGCAACCGGATGATTCTTTCTTCGGATTTACATTGTCTCCCTGACGGGCAGCAGACAAAGCGCCTTTTTTGTGAAAATACTTCGGATAAACAAATTCGGCCGGAAGGGTGTAACCCACATCTCCTGCACCCAGCATCTTTCCTTTCGGTGCATTCTTTGAATCCGGGTCACCTGCCTGAATCATAAAGTCTTTGATAACACGGTGGAACAGCGTTCCTTCATAAACGCCGTCTTCTGCCAGTTTAA
>OGFZ01001304.1_pt1 | contig 10680 bp, 7 predicted proteins | sample 1571081 | NCBI WGS metagenome assembly OGFZ01 (sample SAMEA2582039, study PRJEB24529) | metagenome | biome: Human gut stool | place: China | collected 2011
CAGTCGGTCGGGGTTTTCCATGGCGAATCAAGAGTAATCATTGCTTAACAATCTTTATTTTATATTACGGTAGGGTGGGTTCGATGGCTTCCAAAATCTTCCACCGGCTTTTTCTTCGCCCCTTCGGGGCTCAGGCCAAAGTCAGATTTCGAAAGCAGATGTCTCCTTTCTGCTTATCACTATAGAACAAAAAAGAATGGCACCAACCATACATATGATTGGTGCCAAAGAAGACTCGTAAAATGAACGCCCATATATTAATTGTAAATAATCTTGTTGCTGACTAAATACATCGTATATACGTACTTTCTTTCAGATTATAAACCTAATTTTGCCATAACCATTGCCAATTTAGCTTTAGTATCTTCATTTTCTTGTTTAATTCTTGCATTTTCTTCTTTCAATGCAGTAATTTCATCATTCATTACGTATATAGAGCTAATTGGACCACCTTTATAACGTTCAGGAATTGCTTTTTTAGCGGTGGCGGAACCTACTTTTTTAGTTACCCCAACATTGAACATATTATTTTGATCATCAAGAGTTACACCAGCGTGGAACATAGTGCTTTCATCAGTGAAGTGAGCCACACCAACTGCTACAGCAGATTTATTATGATAATGACCATATGCAGCCATAATTTGAGTTGGTTCCAATGGATCGTATTGAATTGGTTTCAAACCAGCCAATGCTGCCGCATTTGCACCAGTTGTATTTATTTTGCTATCCAAACCATTAAACGCACTGTTTACACCACTTAAAGTAGCTTGTACTTGACCCACAGTTGCTACATCATTAGGCGATGTGCCAGGCGCTACATTATGGATTTGGTTACCTCCATTATTCAAGCCATCAGCAGTCAAAGACACAGTTTTACCAGGGCTTGTTGGGCTAGAAGCACCAGTGATAGTTACGCCATTACCATTAGTTACAGTTGTATTACCAGCTGCATCGGTAGTTGTTACATTTGTAACAGAGATTGAATCTTTAAGTGCAACATTAAATACTTTACCATTTGTAGCTGCATCTAGTGATTCTTCAACTTTGATATTATTACCTGCGGTAACTTTACTATGTGCACCACCACCGATACCAGAGATCATATTTCGTACTTGAGTCAAGTTAACTGCATCAGTACCATTAACGGCTGTAGCTACATTGCTAATTGTTTTATTACCAGCATTGATACCGTCTTTTGTAATGCTAGGACCAGTAGCAGCACCCGTGTTGTCGGTGAAAGATAGCCCAGAACCATTTACTACAGTTGTATTACCAGCAGCATCTTTAGATGTGAGACCAGCGTTGCTGATTTTAGTCTTACCAGTTGTAACAGAACCATTAGTTCCAAGATCAATATTTTCAGCTAATTTAACAGTTAATGTATCTGTACCGTTTGCAGTTACCACAACATTGTTAGTTGTGCCATTACCAGTTGTACCACCAACTACATTAACAGTTGTACCTAATGCACGGTTAAATTGTGTGCCAGTATCTCCTTTAAAAGTCAATCCACTATTAACGGTACTAGTCAAATTAGTGATATTTTGTTTTACATCAAATAATTGACCACCATTGACTGCATCTTTACTATTAGCAGCAACTGTGCCATCAGCAATGTTACTCAATTTTGTAGGAGTAGTCGTAGATCCAGATGCATCTAATAGACTTACATGAATATCTGTATGAGCTACTGTACTGGCACCAACTCTTGCCTTACCTGTAGTGGAATCGATATCACTTTCTAAATAATACCCCTCTGTTGTGCCAGTAGAGTCAGTTGTTTTTACAACTTTATTACCATTAGCATCTACAAAAGCTGTTTGCTTATCATTTTGAGCATCTACTGCAAGCTCTGTTAAAGTGTTGATGGCTTTAGCATGTTCATTTAATGCAGCTTGCGTGATATCATCAAGCATCATGTCATAAGATGCCATAGTACTTGCACCACCTTCAGCAAGACCTGCGATATTTGCAAATGCTAAATTATCTGACAATTTATTAATAGTTACAGTTTTACCCGTAGTAGTTGTTGTTTTTGTGCCAAGAACCTCTGTCTTTATTGTACCTTTCTGTGCTTTACCAGGTGAGGAAATTACAGTTTGTTTAGTTTCTACTGGAGAAATTTGAGCAGCTTTTTTAACTGGACTTGTAGAATGAATATAGTTTCCATTACCATCAACAGTGCCACTATCATTCCACGTTTTAGTAATAAGACGAGTAGATGTTGCTTGCTCTGTACCATTTGCCACAAAGGATGTATCTGGGACTAACTGACCATTTGCATATATATAAGCAGTCGTATTCGTATTCCCATTAAATGCCATACTTGTAGGGTTTGCAATTGTACCAGAAATTGAATATGTCTTAGAATTCATAGCTGTTAAATTTGTAGGAATCTGTAAAACACCGCCGACATATGTAAGATCATTTGAGGTATTAACTTCAATTGTGCCAACTGTAGTAGTCGCCCCTTCTGCACTAGCTGTATTCACACCATTAGTGATTATAGTTAAACCTAATATAGCTATTGCAGCTAATCTAGTAGATCCTTGGAAACGGCATGTACCTTTTGCCTTTTCAGATGTAACTACATTACATCCTTTTTTTGCATTCCACATCACTTTAAAAATTTTGTTCATAACATTCCCCTAAATAAACTTAAAATAATCCATTAAAAACACTTATAGTTAATACATGCATCAATCTTATCAATTCCGAATATCAAAATCAAGAACAACATCTATTAAATAAAGGAAACTCATCGCACTTCTGAGTAAAATATATTAAGATTGCTTTATATTATTATTTTGATAAGATTTACTTATGCTTTTATTATAAAATCCTCTTCATAAAAGAAGGGGCTGTAACAAAACAGCCCCTTTCTTCTCCCCCATATAACACGGGAGAAAAGGATCAATAACCTCTATCAGCCACCTTTGGCCCATTCTCTTTTTACCCGATGTAATCAATGACTTACCAATCTTAATAAGCTTGGTAGCATCTACGTTCAGAAAGGGGACGAGGGTGACTAAAATCTGACTTTGGCCTGAGCCCTTTAGGGCGAAGAAAAAGCCGGTGGAAGATTTTAGTCACCCTCGTCCCCCTCTGCCGTAATCAAAAAGCTCTAAGATTGTTAAGCAATGATTACTCTTGATTCGCCATGGAAAACCCCGACCGACTGCTCATTCTCACGAATTCGTCAATGTCTTGTGTTTCGTCAACGGCTACGTAGCCCATTTCACGGACTATGCCGTGTGGATTATGCAAGGATAGTTTAGGTTCAGAGCCCGTAAGGACCCAAAGTACTTTGTAGCCTTTTGGCGCTTCGCGAAGACGGTCTTCGCCTTTGCCATCCGTAAAGTACACGAGTAAATCTACATGATGTTGATTAGCTAGAGAAAATACAGGTGAGAAAGACGTAGATCCACGCACATCGAGTCGTGGTTTTACGTCTTTCACAGTTTCCATTGTGTAGGTACGACGTACTTCGTTATCACATTCTACAATGGTAATGCGATGATTATAGGTATGAACAATTTGTAATACTTGTTCTAAAGCATTAGTAAATTCCGCATCTGTAATGCTACCGCTCATATCGAGGGCTACCCACACATTCGCCTTATGTTGACGTAATGTGCCAGATAATTCCAGACGCTCAGGCTGACGACGATTGCGACGCATCGTCGTTTTTTTATGTCCGCTAGCCACCTTGCCCATTAATTTTTTAAGATAAAAATACCAAGGTAAGGAACGACGCGTCTTTTGGAATGTATCGATAAGGCTTTTTACATAGCCTTCCATATCTCCTTTTGATGCTTCGTTGATATAGCGTTCCGTAATTTTATCCATTGTTTCTGTATCGATAGCATCGGACTCATCCCAAATATCATGGCTTGAATCAGCATTAAACTCCATGGCTATGATTTGACTGGAATCCTCGACAGCTATAAAAAGATCTGGTTTTTCCTGCATTGCTTTATCAATGGCCTTTGCGTAGTACTCCAATGTGCGGAATCGCTTTAGTAAAAGTCCATATCTTGCATTTACATTGGCAACGGTTATAGCATCGCGGTCTACATGTTCTAAATAATCGTTTACAACCATGTCCATAGCCATGTGAACAGCTTTTTTATTAAACCGTTGACTCAGTTCTTTGACCCGCATCAAATGAGCGGATATAACATGTAATATTTCTCGCTTAATACCATCTTTCATAACATCCGGCGGTTGTCGTAACATAATGAAAGGATTCACGTATAGCACATAGCCTCCGTGTTTGAGGTTAACACCAAATGCGCTGGTCATGTCTAAGCGTACCTGATGCGTAATTTGTAGATAAAAATAGCCAAAAAATTGATCCTCGTCGAGCAATAAACTATTTACATCATGCAAGATATGCCATAACCGTTGTTCATAGCCATCGGCTAGTACGTGTTGTGTCAACACAAGGATATCTGTGCCTTCGCCATCATACAGTTCCGTTAATCCCTTACCTATCGTACCAATATAACTATCAGACATATTGTGATTTACCATATCTACAGCAATATCTTCTGCATGTTGCTTATGCACTGGATGTTCATCTACATACGCTTGATAACGCGCGTATAATTGTTCATACAACGCATCCGCATCACGAGCAATCTGATTGCGCTTTCTATGCCATCGATCGAGTTCCTTAATAGCCTCTTCATCATAGCGCCCCGTCTTCTCCCATCCGTCTATATGAGTGAGCAGGTCAGACGCATCCCGAATATCGTCTTTATCTAAATTTCGATTCATAATTTTTACCTGTCATATGACTTTCACAATTAACGATTGGCTTCAAAAAACGTTTCAATAAAAAGATTATCCTCAATAGCATAGCTATACACATGAGCATATGTGTTGCGTAAATCTTTCATAACAGCAATACGCAAATCACCGGGATACAATGTAATAAACTCGATAAAGTGATGAACTTCTTCTGCATTACTATTGTGATTCAAACGATACAACATATTTTTCGCAGATACATAGAGACGAGTAGGACTTTCACCATTGACACGTTCTTGTAAGGACATAATAGCACCAGGCTTATGCACTGCCTCTAATACATCATCAAATGAAATCAATGGCTCTTGTTCCGTTTCAACGAAATTAACAAAGGCCTCCGCAATAAGTTTTCCCACATTACCACGGATAACATTTTGGAATACTTCACGGCTATAACCACCTTCCTTATAGATACCATAAATATGAGATATCCGTTCAAAGGAACGCGGTGTTGCATCGATGTCATCTTCATGACGTTGATTCAAATAATCTGGATAAGAGGAGATAAATTCCACCACCTTATCTTCAATGTCTGCGGAAATAGCCCAATCAATCCACTGCATATAATCCGCTTCCATATAAAGCCATACGAAACGGTTTTGTTGGGCTGGATCCATATCAATCGTTTGGTAGTCAAAGGAATCCTCTGGGTTCATAGCCGCAATGATGCGCACATCATCGCTCAAAGCAAATCCATTGATTTCTCGGTTCAAAATTAAGTTCATCAATTCTTGTTGCACCGCATGCTCTGCCCGATTAATCTCATCGATAAACAACAATACACGTTTACCTGCATCAACAGCTCGTGACACATGTTCCAAGGTATGATGCACCGCATACACGGTTGTTTTAATCTCTTTAACTGTACCGTCACTATCTTTATGTGAAACCGTTTCTACCGTTGGCAATCCCCCTATTTCCCCTTCTTTTAAAAGATTGCCATCAATGGTAACGAGTTCCCAATCATGAACCTCTGCTACACGCGCTGCTAGCGATGTTTTACCAATCCCCGTTTCACCGACGAGCAAAGGGACTTGATTAGCGGCTAGCACTAATTCCACACTAGCCATTGTATCTGTAAAATTCATTATGACTCCTTCTTAATTAATATAGTAAATACTGGTCGATAGCAATTTTCTTTGCCTCTATAGATCCGTATACATCAACTAATGACAATATATCGATGGGCCATGTTGATTGACGTCCGCCTATTGCAGGATTACTTACGAGTTCTCGCACATAGCGATCTTCTACATTAGGATTTGCAATCATTTCAGTTATAATTTGTCGAACCATGTCGACAGTTAAGCCTAGTTGTTTTGGTACATACCCAAGTATCAATGTAGAAACCTTCAATAGCTCTACCACTGTATCTAAATCTAGGTTCGTAATTTGACGCATAGCCTGCGGATCTTGTAACACGGCGGCTTTCAAAATGTCCAATGTCGGATTCTGGATATAGCGCAATGATAAATAATTAGATTTTACAGCCGCCATTTGAACCCGCTCTGATGGATTGGCAATATATTGCAATGCATCATATTGTGTTTCTACAGCCCTTAACTGTAATTCCTCTGATGGATTTGTAATATATCGAATGGCCCAGCCCGATTGGTCTAAGGCAATGCGAACCACTTCATCTGACGGATGTTGAATATACTCAAGTACCGCCCAATCTTGTTTGACTAATGAAATCAATAATTCGTCACTTGGATTGTCCACATATTGAATGGCTCGTGGCGACTGTGCTAACGCAGTTTCAATTACTCGATCAGTAGGATTTTTAATGTACTGTAATAGCATCCCATTCTGTTTCACACAGACTAACTGCATTTCCTCTGTAGGATTAGGTATATTGCGTACGCCATGGGGATTGTTTTTGAGAGCCGTTATATATTGTTCTTCTGTCATACTATCCTTCATTTCTATCTAAAAAGGCCATACAAATACGTATGACCTATACTGAATTCAATTCTATTATATCATGTTTTTTCGATGTAATTATATTTCTTTCGTATACTAACTACTTAGTTAACTCATCTAAATCAGAATTATTCCCAATTACGAGTAATTTGTCGTTTTCTGAAAGTATAGCTGTTGGGTCCGGTGGCACATCGAGGCCTGTACTTCTTCTAACCCCTACGGCATTAAGATTATATTGCTCACGCAATTTAGAATCTTTTAAACAACGGCCGACCAGGAACGACGGCATTCTGATTTCAATGAGGCTAATATTTTTAGATAGTTGTAAATAGTCCATCACATGTTCTCTCGTCAACGATTGAACAAGTCGCAACGCCATATCATACTCAGGATAAATAACCTGATCTACGCCGATTTTTTTAAGCATTTTACCTTGCAGGCTATTTTCTGCCTTACACACAACCTTAGGGATATGCATTTCCTTGAGAAGCATGGATGTCATCAAATTAGCTTGGATATTGCCACCAATGGCTACAATGACCATATCAAATTGACTTAATGCCAATGCTTTAATCGCCTCTTCATCAGTAGTGTCCGCTACGATGGCATGTGTAAGATAGGGAGATATTTTTTGTACAACATCTGGATTGATATCTACGCCTAGCACCTCATGATTCATGGATGCCAACATCTTGGCAACGGTCGTACCGAAGCTACCAAGACCTATAACAGCTATTGTTTTTTGTTTCATTATGTACCTCTTTTAGATGTATTGTCATCTATCGTTATAACATTACATTCTCTTCTGCATAAGAAATCGGCTTATTCGGCTTTGTCCGTAACGCCCAAGTTCCAATGACGGTCATGACACCCACACGGCCTGTAAACATGACCAAAATAAGAACCCATTTACTGCTTTCAGATAAATCAGGCGTAATTCCCGTCGTAAGGCCCACTGTACCAAATGCGGACGTAACCTCAAAGAGCAATCGGATAAAATCGAACGGCTCATCCCATGCTAAATAGCACGTAGCTAACAATACCAATAATAGGGAAAGGAATATAATCCCATTCGCCTTAAGAACGGTAACCATAGATATGCGTCGGCCGAAAACCTCTACGTCTGAGCGGTTGTTGAACAATGTACACGATGCTAAGATGGCAACCATAACAGTACTGATTTTAACACCACCGCCCGTAGAGTTTGGACCTGCCCCAATAAACATGAGGATAATACTGACAAACAGTGTGATAGGATGCAGTTGACCATAATCGACAGTAGCTATCCCCGCTGTACGTGGTGTTACAGATTGAAAGATGGCAGCCATTACCTTATCCCACATAGGCAGAGGGCCAAGGGTCTTAGGATTAGCCCATTCTACACCGAGGAATATAATAACTCCTAGGACAATCAATAGAGTCGTACCGATAAGCATAAGTTTGGTATGCAGTTTTAAATCTGCGAAGCGTCTCACCTTGCGATGGGACCATATATCAAAAGCTGCTAAATAACCAAAACCACCGATAATAATTAAGGCTATCGTATTAATATTAAATAATACATCACCTACCATTTTATAGGGCAGATTATTGTCAAAAAATATAAATCCTGCATTACAAAATGTAGAAATGGCTTGCATAAATCCTATATAGAGCGAATCATCACCTATATATGGATGTAGTTGAATAGCATACAAAATTCCGCCTATACATTCAATGGCTAATGTATAAATAGTTAATTTTTTCGTTACATGGAGAAGACCCGCCATCCCATCTTGACCTACGTCTTCTGAAAGTAATAATCGATTCTTAAGGCCTACCCGTTTTCCCAATAGTACGGCAATAATGGTTGTAAAGCATACAATGCCAAGTCCACCTAATTGGATAAGGATGACCATAACAATCTTACCAAACAAGGACCAGTGATAATAAGTATCCACAGTAGCGAGTCCCGTTACGGATACACAAGATACAGCAGTGAAAGCTGCATCAACAAGGGCTGTACCTTGTCCTTGTGTACTGGCTATAGGCAACATAAGAAGAAGAGTTCCCACCGTCATGACCGCTAAAAAGCTAAGTGCTAGCAATCGATATGGATTCTGTTGCATATATCGTTGCATATGATGCGGTTTATGTTTTTGCCACATAGGTCTACTCCAATCCAGCTAGGTTGCATGCTGATTTTAACGATGGTAACGCACTGCGCCCACCGATGCCCTGTGTATTGAGCGCAGACACAGCAGACGCAAAAATAGCAGCAGACTCTAACTGTTTATGGTCTAAGAATTGTAATATGTCTATAGGCTTTATAAACTCACCATACAATGCATTTTCTTGGCGAATCGACACAGCAAGTTTCGATAAGAATGCACCGTGGAAACTATCTCCAGCGCCAGTCATATCTACTACACTGGCTTGAGGGAATGGTTGACAGCGAAACGCCGTTCCATCAGGCCAAACAAAATAACTGCCATTGGCCCCATCGGTTACACCAGCTATTAACGCACCATGGTCATGAATAATGCAACATGCCTCTTCTAAATTAGTAGCCCCTGTATATTTTTCTGCATAGTCGCGAGCCACAATAACGACATGAGATGATTCGGTAATTGGCCTCATATCATCATCGTATCGTTGAGCACCCCCATCTAGAGAGATAATAGTACCACTTTGTCGCGCTATATCAATAGCGGTACGCATCAAATGGCGATGGCGCCCATTGATATGCACGATGGATGCATTTTCTATTAATCCCTGATAATTGTCTAAGAACTCTGGATCAGGCGCTGTAGATCGTTCAAAAAATACAGCGCGTTCCCCTGTCTTCTGTTTCACAAGAATCGTTGCAGTTCCACTCTTAGCATCCGCATCAACTTGGATGCCCTCTGTATTGACATTATATTTATGAAAGTCCTCTAGAATATAGCGTCCAACCATATCATCCCCAATACGGTCAATCATTACCGTCCGAGATCCATATTTACCAGCCGTGGCTAGTGCAGTCGCTACCGGCCCGCCGCCATCTGTAGTAGATGAGATGGCCTCTTGCACCTCACGCCCCGTTGGAAAATGATCAACCACGATGAATCGATCTAAGGTACTAGCCCCAATACCAACTATATCTATCACTTCGTTAGGAAATGTATTCATACTAACCTCCTAATACCTTGTATAACTATATGTACAGAATACATTCCGAAACATAAAAAGTAAACCCTAGGCCACGATATATTCTCGTTAAACTGAATCGTCCAGTTTAAAGAATAGATCGTAATCTAGGGTTTTAATACTAAGATAAAACGTACCTGTCAATGTTTGTAGTTATTTATATGAGAGGTTGTTAGAGATAATTAGGACATCATACGTTCCATCATGTATTCAATTTCATCAGCGCTCAAATTCGCCATAGCTTGCACCATGCGGTTTGCCGCTTCACCAGAGGCACCACTCTTGGCAATTTCCTCTTTCGCTTTTGCCATGAGAGCTTCTTTACGTTGTACTTCACTATCTTCATCTGTCGGTACGGAAATATTAGCCTTACCTTGACCAATACCACGTACCTCTTGGTTAGGATTTTCTTTAGATGTAGTCTTCGTATCTTGGGCCGCTACGGATTCTAAGGCAAAGGAATTTTTACCAGTTAAAATATATTCCATAGCCTCCAATGTACTTTGCGTAATATTTACAGTCCAGAATTCACCAGCGGATGTCAATTTATACAATAAGCCATTATACGAAACTAGGCCTCGTTTCTCCCATAGTTTATACAACCAATTCAATTCATCTAAACGAGAATCCATAGCCACTAATGTATTGATATCCAAATAGCCTTGTTCCAATTGGCTTACTACTTGGTTTACAAATGGTTGTAAATCACTTTGCTTCATAAGTGCCATAAATGGCTTTTCACCACGACTCACCATATCTTCGTATGGTTTAAGC
>OGFZ01001341.1_pt1 | contig 10319 bp, 9 predicted proteins | sample 1571081 | NCBI WGS metagenome assembly OGFZ01 (sample SAMEA2582039, study PRJEB24529) | metagenome | biome: Human gut stool | place: China | collected 2011
ATTAACATCCGTCGCCGTTGTAATAACTGGGTCCGCATCAATGGCTAGCGAAATGGACTGTGTCCATTCGTTGGCTCCCCCAAGATGTCCGGATAATAAACTGATGACATGATGACCAGCCTCGTCCATTACGACGATGGCCGGATCCTTAGATTTATGCTCAATATACGGTGCAATCATGCGCACTACGATACCGAGTGCCATAATGCATAATACTTGGTCATAATCCTTAAAAATCTGCCCTATGTGATGTTTGAGAGAGTCAAAATAAATAGCCTCCCCACCAGAGGGACGATTTTCCTTTTCATAACAATCCGCATGAGGGGCCACCAAAGACCTAATGCGTTGACCTAGCTTTGCACCGCGTTCAGAAACAGAAAGAATAGCTATCCTATTCTTCTTTGCTCCTGTCATAGGTACATCAGATTCTAGTTCTTTCATCACACTAGTCCTTAGCACTACGATACATGTGAGCAAAGCCCTTATCGTAAAGCTTAGATAATTCGTATTCGCTGTCTAGTACATGACTAACAACAATCATAGCTTGACGTAATACGCCTTCTTCAGCCACGATATCCGCAATGGTTTCCAATGTACCGCGGATGATTCGTTGGTCTGGCCAAGACGCTTTCACTACGATAGCCACAGGTGTTGTTTTATCATAACCACCTTCGATGAGTTCAGCTACTACCTTATCTAGCATTTGAACGCTAAGGAAGATACACATGGTCGCTTCATGAGCCGCCAACATGCGCAATTTTTCCTTTGGAGGCATTGGTGTACGGCCTTCCATACGTGTAATAATTACGGTTTGAGATACATTTGGCAATGTGTACTCTTGTTTTAATGCTGCTGCAGTAGCAAGGAACGAACTTACGCCAGGCACCACTTCATAGGTAATACCCATGCCAGCCAAGGCATCCATTTGTTCTTGAATAGCACCGTAAATAGCGGGATCACCAGTGTGCAAACGGACAACCTTTTTGCCGTCAGCTACGGCCGCTTTCATAACAGCCAATACCTCATCAAGGTTCATAGTAGCACTGTTATGAATTTCACAACCTGGTTTACAAGCCTCTAAAATAGCAGGGTTTACCAAGGAACCGGCATAGATGACAACGTCGGCCTCTTGCACTAAACGATACCCTTTTCGCGTAATAAGCTCTGGATCCCCAGGGCCTGCGCCTACAATATGTACGTCAACCATATTACTCTCCTTCTGCGATACGCGTTGCAGATACAATAAAAATTGGACTCAATGGGTCCAACAAATGATATGGACCAGCCTTACGATAGCGGCTAATGGACATTTGGTACCCTTCATATGTGAAAGGACGACCTTTCAACTCTTTTAAAATGGTATAACCCGTTTCCATCGTTACCGCCGTTACAACAAGGCGACCGCCTACCTTTAACAATCGTTGTACTTCATCCATAATGCCCGTCATACCGCCAGCACTGCCGCCGATGATAACCGCATCAAGCTCAGGTAACTCTTCCATACCTTCTGGAGCTTTGGATTTTATAACAGTCATATTATTTACATTGAATTTCTTCATATTTTCATGAATCAACTCAATGCCTTTATCAAAACGTTCAATAGCATATACATGACCTTTAGGTGCCGCTAATGCAGCTTCAATAGAAATCGAACCTGTACCAGCCCCCACATCAAGAACGATGCTATCTTCTTCGATGCGTGCCTCATTCATAACGGCTTTGCGAATCTCGCATTTCGTCATCGGCACGTCACCGCGTATAAATTCCTCATCAGGAATTCCGAAAAAATGTCTCATCCTAGTACCACCATGACAGAATGTCCAAAGCCTTCGAGCTCAGTTAACACCTCTAGGGTAGAGTCTACGATTTTTTCATCATCGTAACTCAAGCGCTCTAAGGCTGCTGCTCTCGTTTCTTTTGGCCATCCTGCATCTATTAAAATACGCGCAATATGCGCTGGATTATATTCAGGATCCGTTAAAAATCCCATCTTTTTTCCCGCTTCATATACGAGTTTTTCAGGCGCTGGTTGGCGTCCGTGAAAGCTCATTAAATCCGCATCATGCCACACTTCGTTAAGGCGTGCAAAGGCAAATGTCATGGAACTAATGCCTGGCACCACTTCAATGCGTGTGGTAGGAAATTTCTTTTTCAAATACGGTAACAAGCTATAGTAGCCCGTATCACCACTGACCATAACCACAACATCATGGTCGTGAAGTTCACGCTCGATTTGTTCGGATAACCAACTTAGTTTCCCCGTTACAGGATACGTAATCTGCCCAGGTTCCTTAAAATCCTCCAAGGAGCGTTCACTACCTACCAAAACGGTAGCATGTTTAATTAAATTAAGGCCTTTAGGCACCACATAATCAGGATTGCCCGGGCCAATGCCTACGATATACAAGGTATGTGCCAATGTTCTAGCTCTCCTATCTCTTTTGCATGCTTATCCATAGCCAAAATCTCACCCTTTAATGTGGTAATAATAATACCTACCTCAGCCTCATTGGCAATATATCGTTCACTGCGCATAGATGCGCGGTCTACTACACGTTGGTATACACCAGTTAGGCCTTCTCGTTCTAATATAGGGAACGTAGATTCTGTAGTTTGGCAATTAAATAACTCTTCACACACCGCTTGGGATGCTCCTTCAAGAGCTGCATAGGCTACAATACTTTCCATACGACCATCGCTCATGCGATTATGGGTATGAAAACTTCCGCTAGCAAGCTTAATAAGTTTACCAATATGACCGATAATCAAGATACGTTTAAAGCCAATATGAACGGCTTGTTCAAGCATAAATCCGATAAAGTTACTCGTTTCAGCCATTTGGTTCTTATGGATACCGAGCACTTGTTCCGCTAAATCTTGACCGATACGCCCCGGTACGAGAACCGCTGTTTCGCAGCCATTGGCTTTCATTACCTTTAACTGAGGCACAAGAGAATTCTTAAACCCTTCTTCACTCATCGGCTTAACGATACCCGTTGTACCGATAATGGATATACCACCTTCGATACCTAGCGTATGGTTCAACGTCTTCTTAGCCAACACCTTACCATTAGGAACGCTTACTGTTACCGTCACACCTTGACCTTGCGTACAAAACTCTTCAAATACGAGTTTCATCATCGCTCTAGGGCCCGGATTAATGGCCGGTTGTCCAGGGGGCATGGCAAGACCGGGTTTTGTAACCGTACCGACACCAAAGCCAGCTCGAAAACGTAGCTTGCCTGTGTCATCAAGGGTCACCGTCGTTTCCACATCATTGCCATGGGTCACATCTGGATCGTCACCGCCATCCTTCATCACAGTCGCCTTTGCCTCTGTTTCGGATATGATTTCCACAGATTTAATAGGTACCTCAATAAATTGCCCTTGCGGATTCTCAATGACAACCTTGTCCACAATATCGTGTTCTAAGAGGGCCAATAGACCTGCTTTCATGCCTGCCGTAGCACATGAACCGGTCGTATAACCACCCTTCATGTCCTCTACTCTCATAGCGCCTCCTACACCGATAGGGTTAGCGATTCACTGGAATCAATCTAACCCTATCTCTTATGCTTATATAATTAGGAACGGAAGTTAACGAATTGCAATTCAACCGGTACATCCAATTGTTTTAACATTTGAATAACCGCTTGCAAATCATCTTTATCCTTGCCAGATACGCGCACTTGATCCTCTTGGATAGACGCTTGTACCTTAAGCTTCATATTTTTGATTGCCTTTACTACTTCTTTAGCATTTTCTTTTGTAATGCCTTTTTTAATAGTGATCACTTGGCGTACAGTGGCACCAGCAGCAGGCTCAACCTTACCATAATCAAGGTTCTTAATTGCTACATTACGCTTAACCATTTTGCCTTTTAATACATCGATAATAGCGTTCAATTTATATTCGTCATCACCGATGATTTTAATGGTATCACCTTCAAGGCTAATTTCAGCTTTAGAACCGCGGAAATCATAACGCGTACCAATCTCTTTCTTCGCTTGGTTTACCGCATTATCCACCTCTTGCATATCCACTTCGGATACAACGTCAAAGGAACAATCTTTAGCCATATTATACCTCCTACACCTGAACCCATTGGGCATGGGGTTCACGCATTATTTTCATCATCATCCACGTATTCATTGAATGGAATACATCTATATAATTATATCGTAAATTATCAATATTTACTAGGAATTCAAATAATTAGATTATGATGATTTTTCATTAATCTAAATACAATAATTATCTTCGTATCCTATTATCTTTATATAATCAACTAAAATACCCAATAGCAATATTTTAAAATTTATCACTATTGGGTATTAATACTACTTATATTTTATTTAATTGGTAAAACAATATTTTGACCAGTAGGTTTACTTGGATTCATAGCATTAGGCAAATCTTCCACTGTTGTATTTAAATCTGTATCAGTAGATACAACAGCTACAAATTTTTGGCCAGGTTCATAGTAAATATTAGTCCCTTTCATGAACAAGCCACCAACCAAACTTACTGCAGCAGCAACGGCAACTGCTCCATTATCAGAATGGCCCTTACCTTTAACTTCTGCAGTTAATGGAACATTTACACCATTAATAGTCTTAATGCTATCAATTTTAAACTCTAAACGACCTTTGCGTCCAAGCATACCATTTTTTCTTGCTTTTGTAATTGTCCCTAATACCTCTTGATTTGCTGGAATAACAACTACATCATTAATTAGTAAATTTTCTATGGTCTTTAATCTAAAGGTATTTCCTTCTTTGCTTTTCTTAGAACTAATAGGATCGATTAATTCTAAATTTATATTTGTATCTTTAGGAATATACGCATGTCCAGCAGCAACAGATGATGTCTTTACAGTTGCCGTAGTTTCACCACTCTTTAACAACTGAATACGATTAACTCCAGATGGTAATTCTGTCTTAACTACAGATTCTTGCATCGCACTTGGTGCACTTGTATCTTCTGCTGAAGCAGTCAGTGGTAATGCACAAGAAACACTAAGACAACCTACAACCAAAAGTTTTAATAATGCTTTAGATGTTTTCATATATTCCTCCAAAAGCAAATAAATTCACAAGACAATTTATAACTACAGTATAGCATATTATGAAAAATTAATGAATTCCTTCATTTGTAGTTAAACAACATAATATACTAGGATAATTAATACAAAAACTTTTATTATAATACAATCTATCTATAAAATCTCAATATCCTCATACTGTGGTTGTACAACCCACTCACCACGAAGATTTACAATTCCCCACTTACCTTGAGATTTTACCGGAGCAAAACCATGTTTAACAGGCATTGCAGAAGTGATTGTGTTATCACTAAATAATACTTTGCCATTATCATCAATAAGCTTATAATCACTAGAAGTCTTATGTACCCAAGTATATGGTCCACTAAATTTGTTTATCCCCATATCTTTGGAGGTAGTCAAAATGACATTTCCAGTTGTCATATCGATTAACTGTTGATTATCACCACTCACGACAACCATATTAGTTAGGCTTACAAATCTAATAGAATCATAGGTAAACGGAATAACTTGTTTACCTGTATCCACGTCAAATACACCCGCTTTTTTATTATCTTTATTGATAAGTACTAACAATCCATTAATATCACTAAATTCACCTAAATCATAATTACCTGGTTGAATAATATAATTACCTTCACGATTTACGAACCCAATAAGACCTTGATTTTTCACAAGTGTACCGTAAGCAGTAATTGGCCAAACTGCATCATTTTTACTATCGATAACAATTTTACCATCACGATTAATATAACCGCGCTTTACACCATCATATACAGGGTTCCATGCATCACCATAATAGATTCCGCCATGATTACTAAGGGTTATTCCTACAGCCATACTCAACAAGCCTCCAAGATTAAACTTGCTTATATGGCGTCGGAATTCTGCCAATCCATCATCATATGCGTCAATATCATTAGATGGTGCTTCAAATACAGTGTTACCTGCACCATCAATTGCTACAGTTTTACCTTTAGCATCTTTTACAAAAGCACGATCTTCACTAAATTTCGTATATACTTCTTTAAATTGTGGTGCGATTACAGTATTACCTGATGCATCAGTAAAGCCCCATTTTCCTTTTACAGAAACGGCCGTATAAGAATCACTTGCATAGGTTTCCTTATGGTTTAACGAATTTTGATTCTTGTTTACAGTCTCATCATGATGATCAATAATTTGTTTAACCTGTTCATCTAAGGCATCTTTACCACTTGATAAAACGGTACCATCTACTTTAATATGTTCTAAAGTTTTCTTTAACTTTACGAAGTATGTTCCGTCCTCAGCATAAGATGGATCCAACTCTTTATATTGTGGATCAAGCAAAACTTGACCATTAGTTCCTACAAGTCCCCATTTACCATTTTGCTTAACCTTAGCTAATTGACCTAGTTTAATAAAAGCACTATTACTTTCAGTAGCCTCATCAATGTTTGCTTGGAGAGACTTAAATGCTTCTGGTGCTAATTTTTGAGAACCTCCAATAATTGGTGCAGCTACATAATCACCTAATTGCCCTACACCAACAGATACAGTTGTACCACTTGATTTAGTAGATACCTTTTCAGTCGTAGAAATATTAGTAGTAGATGTGGATGCACTATGTTGTTCACGTGTTACACGCGTACTTGTAGATGTTGGTGTATCATGATTTGTTACTGTTGTACTACTAGTGGATGTTGTACTAGATGCTGCGAAAGCACTCGTGGACATAGCCGCCAACACACATGCGACTAATAAAGATTTCTTGTTGAGTTTCATAAATCTCTCCTCTTATTACTCAAAGGTCTATACATATAAAAAATATATAAATAATTATTAATATAAATTATACTATATAGCCATATATATACAATAAATTATGAAAAATACTTCATTCATTATTTTTTTGCTATAATAGGACCTATGAAAACAGCAACCATAATCGACTTGATTGTAGATGCTAATGTACACACGCAATCTATGAATCACATCATAAAACAACAGCATATTTCACAGCGCATGCGCCGACGTCTAAAAAATGATGGTATCATCACCATTAACGGACAACCGGCTACATGGGATACCCTTGTTCATGGCGGTGATCATCTGCTTATGAAATTAGCACCTGAACAAGAATTTTCACGCACTCCAATGAATCTGGAAATCGTATACGAAGACGATTACATTCTCGCTGTAAATAAAGCCGCCGGTGTTCTTATGCACCCTACCTCAACGGTGCGCGAGGGAACATTGGCAAATGGCGTTCTCTATTATTATGACGAAACCGAACAAGCTCATGACTTTCACCCCGTCCATCGCCTCGATAAGGACACATCGGGCATCGTCATCATCGCTAAAACATCAGTGGTACAGCATGCCTTTGATAAGCACCGCACAAAATTTCAAAAGGTCTACGACGCCATCGTTGAAGGCACTATGCCAAGTCAATCGCTAACCATTAATTATCCCATCGGACGTAAACCGGGTAGCATCATCGAACGGTGTTGCACATTAATCGGCAAACCGGCTCGTACAGATGTGACGGTATTGACACACCACATAGTTTCCCAGCCAATACAAATGGATATAAATATGAGCACGCAACAGGTTCTCACTCATGTGCAATGTGTATTGCATACGGGCCGAACCCATCAAATTCGTGTACATCTATCCCATTTAGGTTTTCCTTTAGCTGGTGATGATTTATATGGCGGTCATTTAGATTATATTCGTCGGCAAGCATTACACGCTGGGTACCTAGCTTTCACCCATCCTATGACACAGGAGTATATAGAACTACGGGCCCCTATGCCAACGGATATGAACGATTTACTATGTCTCTAACAGATTCATCTAGAAAACCTTATAAAATTGTGGTGCTTTATATCGTTTCTTGATATACTAACAATGAATAGATATGTATCATCATAAGTTGATGACAATACTTTCAAAATACATACAATCGGCTATAAAGCCAAGGAGGACAACATGCCATTAGTAACGACTACGGAAATGTTCAAAAAAGCTTATGAAGGCGGCTATGCAGTAGGTGCTTTCAACGTTAACAATATGGAAATCGTACAAGGTATCGTCGATGCAGCAAAAGAGGAACAATCCCCTCTTATTTTGCAAGTATCTGCAGGTGCTCGTAAATATGCAAAGCACATTTATCTTGTAAAACTTGTAGAAGCAGCATTGGAAGATAGCAATTTACCAATCGCTCTTCATCTTGACCACGGTGATTCTTTTGAAATCTGTAAAGATTGCGTAGACGGCGGTTTTACATCTGTTATGATCGACGCTTCTCACCATGATTTTGAAGAAAACGTAAAAATTACAAAACAAGTTGTTGAATACGCTCATGCGCACGGTGTTGTAGTAGAAGCAGAACTTGGTCGTTTAGCTGGCGTTGAAGATGACGTTAACGTATCCGATGCAGATGCTCGCTTCACAGACCCTGAACAAGCTGCTGAATTCGTAGCATTAACAGGCGTTGATTCCTTGGCTATCGCTATCGGTACAAGCCATGGTGCTTACAAATTCAAAGGCACACCATACCTCGACTTTGAACGTTTGGAAAAGGTTGGTAAATTATTGCCTAACTTCCCTATCGTATTGCATGGTGCTTCCTCCGTATTGCCTGAATTCGTAGCAAAATGTAACGAATTTGGTGGCAATATCCCTGGCGCACAAGGCGTACCTGAAGAAATGCTTCGCAAAGCAGCGCAAATGGCGGTTTGCAAAATCAACATCGATACAGACCTTCGCCTTGCTATGACTGCATCTGTACGCGAATACTTGGCACAAAATCCATCCGAATTTGACCCTCGTAAATATTTAGGACCTGCTCGTGACGCTATTAAAGGCATGGTAGCTCACAAAATTAAAGATGTATTAGGTTCTTCTCACAAACTATAATCTATGGCTAGTGGATTTGTAAAAGGAACCTTAATCTTAACCATTGCCGGTTTCGTAGTGAAAGCCATCGGTAGTATCAACTGGATTCTTCTCTCCCGTATCTTGGGCGGGGAAGGCATCGGGATCTACCAGATGGCCTTTCCTATCTATTTGTTACTATTACAAATTTCGAGCGCAGGTGTGCCGATTGCCATCTCTATTTTGACGGCAGAACGATTAGCATTACACGACTTTGGTGGTGCTAAACGAGTATTTAATATTTCTTTCACAATGCTGACCATTACGGGCTTTATCGCCAGCTTGGCCATGTACTTTGGCGCAGATTGGCTTATCTCTAGCGGTCTCATTGCTGAAAGCCGTGCCTACTACTCAATCATCGCACTTGCTCCGGCAGTATTCTTTGTAACGTGGATTTCCTGTTTCCGCGGCTACATCCAAGGTTATGAAATGATGACCCCAACGGCGGTCAGCCAAATCGTAGAACAACTATTGCGCGTTATCGTCATGCTCGGTGCAGCGGCCATCTTATTGCCATATGGTTTACCTGCTGCAGCTGGCGGTGCTAGCCTAGGTGCTGGCGTTGGAGCCTTTGGTGCCTTCCTCGTGCTCTTGTACTATTACTACAAATTGCCTAAGGCTAGTAGTACGGGTGAAAGCTACGATGGTCCACGCGAATCGGCCAAGGAAATTTTATCGCGACTGTTATCGTTGTCCATTCCGATTTCCTTAGCCAGCATCATGTTACCATTAACGGCCAATCTTGATTTGCTCATCGTACCACGTCGCCTATTAGACGCTAATTTCCCGATGAATGAAGTAACAGAACTGTTCGGTTATCTTACAGGTATGGCAGTGCCGCTCATCAACTTGGCTACCATTATTACAGCGGCACTTGCTACGAGCATCGTACCAGCCATCTCTCATGCTTTTGCTAAGCGAGATCATGAAGGTATTTACGAACGCACTGCTGGTTCTATGCGCTTAACATTTATGGCAACCGTACCATTTACGGTGCTATTATATGTACTCGCTGCCCCAACCGTTACATTGATTTACAATGCACCTAAGGCAGAACTGGCAACACAAATCACAGCGTTCTCCATCTTCTTCCTCGGTGTACACCAAGTTACAACAGGGATTTTACAAGGCCTTAACAAGCCACGTATTCCGGTTATTAATATGGGGATTTCATTAGTAATCAAAGTCATCCTGAACTGGACATTAACGGCCATTCCTTGGCTCGGCATCGGTGGTGCCGCTTGGGCAACCGTAGCCGACATCGGCTTTGCAGCCTTACTCAACTTGATTTACATCAAAAAATACACAGGCTACTTCCTCGATATTTCCC
>OGFZ01001342.1_pt1 | contig 10309 bp, 10 predicted proteins | sample 1571081 | NCBI WGS metagenome assembly OGFZ01 (sample SAMEA2582039, study PRJEB24529) | metagenome | biome: Human gut stool | place: China | collected 2011
GTGAGAAAATTAAGCCCGATGATACGGCGGATGCATTAGCAGTCGCCATTTGTACGGCGCATAGTTCTCACCAAGATAGATTGATGAGGTTAATTAAATGATTGGGTATGTACGAGGCATTGTAACACATCTATTCAAGGAATCTTGTTATGTAGATGTACATGGTGTAGGGTACCGTGTGTATGTGCCAACCACTACACGACAACAATTAATAGAGGGGCAAGAGGCCACATTGTTTACCTATCTCAATGTTCGGGAAGATGCGATGCAATTATACGGATTCTGGACAGAGGATGAGTACGAACTTTTTATTCTGCTCATTTCTGTTTCTGGTATTGGGCCAAAGGTAGGCTTAGGCATATTGTCCGGCATGACGCCAGAGGCTTTCAAATTGGCTGTTATTAATGGTCAGGTACAACAATTAACAAAATTACCGGGCATAGGGAAAAAGTCGGCAGAGCGTCTTGTCCTAGAATTAAAGGATAAGTTAGCGAAGATGACTCAGATTAGTGTTGAAACACCTGCAGCCATCCAACCAATTGGTGTTACTCATAGCGGACCGAGCGGGGAGGCGATTGAGGCACTGGTATCATTAGGATATGCGCAAAAAGATGTGGAAGCACTAGTTGAATCCTTAAACGATGGTTCAAAAGATGTATCTGCATTGATAAAAGCTTGTTTAGTTGAACTTGGGAAAGGACGTTAGCCATGAACGAAGAAGTACGCCTCGTAGGCGGCGGTGATCGAGAAGAGGACGTGTGGCAATATAGTCTGCGACCTAAGTATTTTAATGAGTATATTGGCCAACGAGAGGCTAAGGATAATCTGAATATTTATATTCAAGCTACTAAACAGCGTGGTGAAGCCTTAGATCATGTTCTGTTATATGGTCCTCCGGGGCTAGGTAAGACCACATTAGCTGGCATTATTGCTAATGAGCTGGGTGTTAATTTTCGTATAACATCAGGTCCTGCTATAGAAAAGGCCGGAGATTTAGCTGCTATTTTGACGAATCTTGATGAACATGATGTTTTGTTTATCGATGAGATTCATCGACTTTCACGAAGTGTAGAAGAGGTATTGTACTCTGCTATGGAGGACTATGCCTTGGATATCATCATCGGCAAGGGACCAAGTGCGCGTTCCGTCCGCATTGAATTACCCAAATTTACCTTGGTTGGTGCGACGACACGAGCTGGGGCATTGGCTGCGCCATTGCGTGATCGATTTGGTATCGTGAGTCGATTGGAATATTACAAACAAGAAGAATTAGAATTTATCGTAACTCGTGCAGCGGATATCTTAAATATCGGCATTGAGCAAGCTGGTGCTAGTGAGATTGCTCGACGCTCGAGAGGGACACCGCGTATTGCGAATCGATTGTTAAAACGAGTTCGCGATTTTGCACAAGTTGTGGGGAATGGCGTTATTACTGCGGATATTGCAGATGAAGCGCTAAAACGTCTACATGTGGATAAGATGGGACTTGACCGCATTGATAGACGAGTGTTGAAGTGTATTATTGAAAATTATGATGGTGGCCCTGTGGGGATAGAAACAATAGCGGCTGCCGTCAGTGAAGAGAGAGATACCATCGAAGATGTGTATGAACCATATTTGATGCAATTGGGATTTTTAGGTAGAACACCGCGGGGGCGTGTGGCTACTAAATTGGCTTATGATCATCTAGGTATTTCGCAAACAGGGAAATAAAATGAAAAAGAAACAATTACCATTAATGATTATGACAACATTATTGTTAGGCATTCATAGTTTTGCAACTGTTGAGGCTGCACAGGTAGTAGGTAAATCGGGAACAAAACCTGTTGTAGCTAAATCATCAATAACGGTGTCGGGAAAAACTCCTGTAAAAGCTGTGCGTGGAACTATTGGAAAATCCACGTTTAAACCGCTTGTTACAAAACCGGCGCCAAAGGTTACTGCATCTACGACTATTAGACCTAAAGTTACAGCAACTACAACTGTTAAACCTAAGGTTACTGCACAATCAAGTGTAAAACCAAAGGGTACGACCGTAGCCAATGCAAAACCAAAGGTTGCTAATACTACTGCTGTAAAACCGAAGGTTACAACTTCTACTACAGCATCTCGTGCAACGGCCGCGGTGGTGACGAAAAATCAAGTAGAACAAGTAACAACGCGCGTTCGTGTTGAAAATACACCGGACGTTCGCGTTTTACTTGGATCTCGTCGTCAAGATGCCTCCGTATCGAGTGCAAATGGTGTAACCGTTCTTACTAGCAATAATGGTAAGGTTGGTAGTCATAAGGTTGTATCCGTAGGTGTACGGGGCAATAAGATTGCTGTTAATGGCAAAGCTCTTGATTCTGTTGTCACATTAAAACCTACGAGTGGTGACATTTTTACCTTTGAAGGCAAAGCGTATCGAGGGTCTCTTACATTACGGGCCAATAATGGAGCTATGATGGTTATTAATGCAGTTCCATTGGAATCGTATTTATATGGTGTTGTTCCACAAGAGGCGATTCCATCTTGGCCAGCAGCGGCCTTGGAAGCGCAAGCTGTAGCTGCTCGTACGTATGCACTACATACGATGGAGCAAAATAAAAATCAGCTCTATGATGTGAGCACGTCTACAGATCATCAAGTATATGGTGGTGTGAGCGGTGAAACACAAAGTACTACGGCTGCTGTTAATCATACTAAAGGCGTTGTTATGCTATATAATAATCGTCCTATTAATGCCTTGTTCCATTCTGATGGTGGTGGCTATACTGAGGACAGTGTCAATGTATGGGGCAATGATATTCCGTACTTGAAAGGTGTTAAAGATTTTTCAAATAGCAATTCTAGTGCGTCAAATTGGACAGTATCCACAAATCGTAGCGCTTTAGAGAGCAAGTTAAATGCTGCTAGTAAGGGAGTGGGTAAGTTGAAGAGTATTCAATTAACCCCATTGGGAAATCCTGGCAAGGCCACAGCCGATAGAGGCGTGTCTGGGCGTATTAAATCGGCGACCTTCGTTGGTACTGCTGGTAAGGTTACGGTAAGTGGTGATGATTTACGGGGCATGTTAGGTTTAAAGTCAACATTATTTGATTTTTATGTCAATCAAAATCCAGCAAGTTCAACCGGTAAAGCGTATCATACTTTCACAGGCAAGAATGATACAGTGTACATTAAAGGTCATGGGTGGGGCCATGGTCTTGGTATGTCACAATGGGGCGCCGCTGAAATGGCAAAACGAGCTGGTACGGGGGACACTAATTATTATCAAACAATTTTAAGACACTATTATAGTGGTATTACATTGAAGAAAATGTATTAAGGATAAGAATGAAAGTTACAGATTTTGATTATGATTTACCAGAGGAGCTTATTGCTCAACATCCTGTAGAGCCTCGCGACACATCGCGGTTGCTTACATTGGATAAAATAACTGGTGAGTATACACATAAAGCGCATTTTTACGATTTACTTGATGAATTACAAGCAGGAGATGTCCTCGTGTTTAATAATACGAAGGTTATCCCAGCTCGATTATATGGTCAACGAGAGGGTTCCGGTGGCAAGGTGGAGGTTTTATTACTTACACCATGTGGAGAAAATCGCTGGGAATGTCTCGTTAAACCAGGTAAGAAATGTCCGATTGGACAGGTTATCGTGTTTAATGATCGTTTGAAAGCAACTGTGCTAGATAAAACCGATTTTGGCGGACGTATCGTAGAATTCACTTGTGATGGTGTATTTGATGATATTATTCAAGAAATTGGTGAAATGCCGTTACCTCCTTATATTCATGAAAAACTTGAGGATAAGGATCGCTATCAAACTGTGTATGCAAAGGAAAAAGGATCTGCTGCAGCTCCAACAGCGGGACTACACTTTACACCGGAACTATTAGAAAAAATTAAAGCTAAAGGTGTAGAACTCGAGTTTGTTACCCTTCATGTTGGTTTAGGTACCTTTAGACCTGTATCCGTAGAAACTATTGAAGATCACGATATGCATAGCGAATTCTACAGCGTATCTGAAGATACAGCGCGTCGTATTAATGAAGCAAAATCTAAGGGTAAGCGTATTATTGCAGTAGGTACTACATCGATTCGCACCTTGGAATCAGCCTCTACTGATGATGGTATACTACATGCCACAAGTGGGTGGACAAAAATCTTTATCTATCCGGGCTATAAATTTAAGATGGTAGATGCATTGGTAACCAATTTCCATTTACCACAATCTACATTATTAATGCTCATTAGTGCACTAGCCGGTCGTGAACATTGTTTAGCAGCTTATAAAGCAGCTGTAAAAGAACGATATCGATTCTTTAGTTTTGGCGATGCTATGTTTATACGTTAGGAGATTCTATGCCGAGTATTACATATGAATTACAGAAAACTTGTCCTCATACGGGTGCCCGTGCGGGATTGTTACATACGCCACATGGTACGTATGAAACACCTATGTTTATGCCCGTTGGGACACAGGCGACAGTAAAAACGATGACGCCAGAAGAGTTAAAGGCTATTGGGTCACAAGTGATTTTAAGTAACACCTATCATTTGTTCCTAAGACCTGGCCCTGAGCTCGTAGAAGAAGCTGGTGGCCTTCATAAATTTATGAATTGGGATCAAGCAATCCTTACGGATAGCGGTGGTTTCCAAGTATTCAGCTTAGGAGATATGCGTAAGATTACCGAAGAAGGGGTAACATTTAGATCTCATATCGATGGATCTAAACAATTTCTTTCCCCAGAGGTGGCCACAAAAGTACAGGAACAACTTGGATCTGATATTGCGATGGCCTTTGATGAATGCATTCCTTATCCTGCAGAACATGATTATGCGAAACGCTCTACAGCGCGTACTACGCGTTGGGCACATCGATGTCAAGAGGCTCGTCATGCTCATGATAGACAAGGTATGTTCGGTATTGTGCAAGGCGGTATGTATAAAGACTTGCGCAAACAAAGTGCAGCTGAATTAGTGGCGATGGACTTTGAAGGATACAGCATTGGTGGTTTATCTGTAGGGGAACCACATGATTTGATGAATGAAATTCTCGAATATACAACACCGTTGTTGCCAACCAATAAAGCTCGTTATTTGATGGGCGTTGGTACAGCTGACTGTTTGGTAGAAGGGGTGGCTCGCGGTATTGATATGTTTGACTGCGTATATCCTACACGAGTTGCGCGAAATGGGATGGCCATGACTTGGCATGGGCGTCTTAATATTCGAAATGCTCAATATGCGCATGACTGGGGCCCTCTTGAAGAAGGTTGTCAATGTTATACATGTAAAAACTATTCTCGTGCTTATTTACGCCACTTATATAAGGCGGAAGAAATTTTAGCATTGAGACTTGTTACATACCATAATTTATATTTCTTATTAGAGTTTATGCGCCAGATGCGTAAAGCTATTTTAGAGGATCGATTCCCTCAATTTAGAATGCAATTTTGGGATAACTTTAATAAATAATATAAAAAAACTAGTCAAATTCATTTTGAATAGATATACTTATAAAGATAAGATGAATTTTAGTGAGGAGGATTACCCATGGGTGATATCGAACAAATTTTACAAACTAGCTGGCCAATCCTTTTGATGGTCGTAATTTTTTATTTCTTGTTGTGGCGTCCACAAAAGAAACAACAAAAAGAACGTACTAATTTGTTGAGCAGCTTGAAAAAAGGCCAAAAAATTGTAACTATTGGTGGTATCTATGGCGAAATTATCGAACTTGATGATGAAAAAGTTAAGGTACAAGTAGCGGAAAAAGTAGAAATGACATTTGCTCGTACTGCTATCGCATCCGTAGTTTCTAAAAAAAATAAGGAAACTAAGTAATGATAACAAAAGAAGCAGTGCGCCAGGCGTGCAAGTCCCAGCGCGCTGCTTTATCTATTGCAGATTGTGAATCTTGGGCACCTAAGCTGTGTCACGAGATTGTTCAATTACCTCAGTATGAACAGGCACAATCGATTATGGCCTACTTAGCGATGCCTAAAGAAGCCAATTTGGATGATGTTATAGAACATGCTTTACATGCAGGTAAACGCGTTTATGTACCTGTTTGTACTGATAAGACTACGATGATTGCTGTACGACTTCATAATCTTCACGATGTAGTGCATGGCGTCCTAAATATCCGTGTCCCAAAGGAGCCCTATGAAATCATTGATCCTAAGGATATTGATTTTGTGTTAGTGCCTGGGGCCGGATTTGATCGACAGGGTGGTCGTATGGGAATGGGAAATGGTTATTATGACCGTTTTCTTAAGGAGCTTTCACCATCGAACTATATTGGTGTCGCATGGGAAGCGCAAATTATGAAAAACCCGATTCCGATGGAACGCTATGATCAACGTATGCCCGCTATCGTTACAGAACAGGGTGTAATTCATGTTATTTAGAAGGGAGCAACGATTTTGAAAGGCAAGGCTATAGTTAAATTCTTAGTCGTTATTGCTGTAATTATTGGTTGTTTTGCGTATTTTATTGGACCCCTAGCCGGTTCATTAAAACAAGGCCTTGATTTACAAGGTGGTACGCATATTGTGCTAGAAGCAGAGGATACTGAACATGGTACAGCTGATAATGATGCGGTAGAACGAGCAAAACAAATTCTTGAACGACGCATTAATGAAATGGGTCTGTCCGAACCTATTGTACAACGGGAAGGGGCAAAACGTATTATCATTGAATTACCAGGTGTTAAAGATCCTGATGAAGCAATGAAACGTATTGGTAAAACAGCGGTCCTTGAATTTAAAAATGAAAAAGGCGAAACTGTTATGACTGGTGATGACCTAAAAGATGCAAAAGAGGAAATGGGTCAAAATAAACAACCTTTAGTTGCTATCGAGCTTAGTGATGAAGGGGCAAAGAAATTTGCTGATTTAACATCTAAAAATATTGGTCGTCATATTTCCATTACTCTCGATGGTGAAGTACTCACAAACCCTGTGGTACAACAAGCTATTACTGGTGGTAAGGCTACTATTTCTGGTAGTAAGTCCTTAGATGAAGCAAAAGATTTAGCAATTTTATTGCGTTCTGGTGCATTACCTGTAAAAATTAATGTTCTTGAAGTTCGTACTGTAGGTCCTTCTTTAGGTCAAGATTCAAAGGATAAATCCGTAGTAGCGTTTGGCGCTGGTATTGCCATGATCATGGTATTCTTACTTTTGCTCTATCGTTTATCCGGCTTTGTTGCCAATGTAGCATTGCTTGTATATGTTATGTTATTACTTCTCGTGTTAGGTAAAGGTTTTAACGCAACTATGACCTTGCCGGGCATTGCGGGTATTATCTTGTCTATGGGTGTTGCGGTAGATGCGAACATCCTGATTTTCGAACGTTTTAAGGAAGAGGTTTTCTCTGGTAAATCCATGCGTGTTGCTATGGAGGCTGGTTTTAAACGGGCTCTTTCTACAATCACTGATGCGAACGTATCCGTTATCATCACAGCTGGTATCTTGACGGTCTTAGGCTCTGGTCCGGTAAGGGGTTTTGCTATCAGCTTGGGCGTAGGTGTTGTTGTAAGTATGTTTACAGCGATTACTGTCAGCCATTTCTTGCTTCGCCTATTAATTGATTGTAACTTTACTAATCATCCATTCTGGTTTGGTGCTAATATCTCACCAAGTAAAAGTTCTGATGATTTTGCACCAAAATCTTTGAAAGGAGGTAAGCGCAAATGAGTTTCAACGTAATTAGACATCATCGTTGGTGGTTTGTGATTTCCTCCATTCTAGTAATCATTAGTTTAATTTCTATTTTTACAAAAGGCTTTAACTTTGGTATTGACTATACTGGTGGTACCATTGTAGAGGTTCAATTCACTAAACCTGTAGAGGTTAGCCAAGTTCGTGATGTATTGAAAACATTCGACCTTGAAAATGCACAAATTCAATTGTCTGGTGATACTGCAGAAACAGCAGGCGAAGATGTTATGATTCGAACTCGTAACTTGGAGCCAAGTGAAAGTGCAGCTGTAGTAGAAAAATTGAATAGCGATATCGGTGAAAACACAGTAAAACGTATTGAAACCGTTGGTGCTGTTATCGGCTCTGAAGTAACGCAACATGCGCTATTGAATCTTGTTATTGCCTTTGCTGTATTGGCGCTCTATATTTCTTATCGTTTTGAATATAGAATAGCCGCATCTGCATTGACTGCTATTTTCCATGATTTGATTATGGTATTAGGTGTATTCTCATTCTTCCAATTAGAAATCGATGCATCTTTCTTGGCGGCCATCTTAACCGTTGTAGGTTATTCCATGAACGAATCTGTAGTTATCTTTGACCGCGTTCGTGAAAATGCTCATACTCATAAACGTACTGATACATTTGAAGATTTGGCGAATGCTTCTATTGCACAAAGTATTCATCGTAGTATCTATACATTAGCTACTGTAATGTTTGCCTGCGTATCTCTATTTGTATTTGGTGGGGATACAACAAAAAACTTCGCTCTATGTATGATTATTGGTTTTGCCAGTGGTGCATACTCCTCCATCTGTGTCGCTACATCTTTATGGGTGCTCTGGAAAAATAGAAATAAGAACGACATTCGCAATCAATAATTTGATTGTTATGGTGAAAGCTATAAACCCTAATCGCATTTTATTGCGATTGGGGTTTTTCTTATGAGTAAGATCATTGTGATTCAAAGAGAAATAACATACAATAAAGACTATATAAGGTTTTAAGTAGAAAGAGTGATATAGTGAGTTCAGAACGTTTATGGAGTCCTGCTTTTATCAATTATGGTGTAAGTAGTGGCATTTTTTATATGACCCAATATGTCTTAGTGGCGGCATTGCCCATAATTTTAACAGCTGAATTAGGTGGTACCGCTTTAGATGCGGGATTGGCTATGACATATTTCCAAATCGGGACTATCTTATGTCGTCCTTTTGCAGGACGTTTAATTGATGGATTGGACAAACGCATAATTTTATTGATTTCATCTGTTTTATTCTTTATTATTATGGGGTTGTTTAATTTAACCACATCGTTACAAACGATTTTTGTGCTACGGGGCTTACATGGCGCTATATTTGCATTAGGTACTACTGTTATGGCAGCACTGGCCGTAGTTGTTTTGCCTGCTTCACGCAAAGGTGAAGGCATCAATATGTTTGCTGTATTCTCAAATATTGCTATGGTATTAGGTCCTGCTGTTGGTTTATATGCATTACAAGTCTATGGAAGTTCAGCGCTATATATATTTCTGACTATAATGACTGCGCTAGCTTTTATTTTGAGTAATGTCATTCGATTGCCAAAAGAGTTAGCTAAACCGAAACAAAAATCTTCTAAGGGATGGAGTATATCTCAGTTTATAGAGAAACGAAGCCTTCCTTGGGCATTAATGGGATTGTTTATAGGTTTTACATACTCTGGTGTTCTAGTATTTATTCCTATTGAATTGAATAGTATGGGAGCAGGTGTATGGGGGAGTGTGTTCTTTGCTTTGTTTGCGCTCATGATAATTATTAGCCGACCATTAGTAGGTAAAGTATATGCTAGATATGGATCACGCTTCGTCATCTATCCTGGTGTAGGTCTATTTATTGTAGGCCTCGCTATTCTTGGAGTTGTATCGACTCCGGTTGGGATTATTTGTACTGCACCATTACTTGGGCTAGGCTATGGAGCAGCTCAACCTGCATTTCAAGCGTTAGCAGTTCAATCAGCACCAATAGAACGTGCAGGCGTTTCTACAGCCACATACTTTTTAGCACTTGATATAGCCGTCGGGGCTGGATCGGTTATCTTAGCCTTAATTGCAAATGCATTGGGCTATCAATCTTTATATCAAATTACATCACTCATAATGATCATAGCCTTGGCTTTATATCATTTTGTAATTCGTAAACACTCATATATAGCGGAATAAGCATTATAAAAAGCACGTATTTGTTATAGTATTTATGATTAGTCATCTATCAAAATACTAAGCAAGTAGGTGCTTTTTTATATGTATATGTACATATATGACGACAAGGTAAATAGGTGAAAAACTTATATATAAATGAGATAATGATGAAGTTACAAAAAGCATTAAAAAACATGTTGACGTTTTCTTTGTTTATGATATACTAATACAAGTCGTTAGGACACAGCGTAATTCGGATGACAGCACATCATTAAAACCGTTGAATTTAATTCAAAAAAGTTTTAAAAAGTGCTTGACGAAATACTCTGAACTTGGTATTATAATCAAGTCGCTAGCGCACGACAGTGACTAGCAAACAGATCTTTGAAAACTGAACAATGATAGGTAATCAATCATATGATTGAACATAT
>OGFZ01001352.1_pt1 | contig 10220 bp, 10 predicted proteins | sample 1571081 | NCBI WGS metagenome assembly OGFZ01 (sample SAMEA2582039, study PRJEB24529) | metagenome | biome: Human gut stool | place: China | collected 2011
CAGATGAAAATACTATTAGATATTATGTTGAACTTTTGGAGAATTCTGGCATAATTCAGTTTACCGGAAATCTACAAAGTGGTAGTGTGTTTTACTTTACAGATGTAAATGGAAATGAATTTGCACAAGTGCATATGGGACTTATTACATGTGGTAATCAAGAGGCGGTAACACCACTTAAATTTAGAAAGTTTCCTTTGAAAAATAATCATAGTGATAGAAAGAATTTTGGCATTGTGAAGTAGGAGAGAGATTAAATGAAGAAGAAATATCCTGTTATTACATTATGCGGCAGTACACGCTTTAGAAAAGAATTTGAAGAGATGCAAAAAAAATTGACCCTCAAAGGCAACATTATAATATCGGTAGGTTTATTTGGACATGATGGTGATGCTGAATTATGGGAAAATATGGATGAGAGTACACGAATGCATACTAAAATGATGCTTGATGATATGCATAAAGAAAGAATAAATATGGCAGATTCTATTTTTGTTGTTAATCCTCAAGGATACATAGGAAAAAGTACATGGTCGGAAATATGTTATGCGTGGATGATTGGAAAGAAAATTGAGTTTTTGGAAAATGTATCAGATGCAGTTATAAAAGAAATGGTCGTAGAACATATTAAAAAAGCTGAAAAATTGGCATGGCAACAAATTGACTATATTCGCCATAGTGATGGTTATTATACACTGGATGACTATGTCCATTTTAAATATAAAGGAAAAGAAATAGTCGATCCATGGATAAATGTTGAAACCCACTATAATGCTACAGCATGGGTACAACATGATGCACCGGAACAGGCAGTCGATCCATTTATCTATTATGGAAAAGAAAAAGCAGCATTATTTATAGAAAAAATATTGATGCTACATGATTGGTGATAGGGATAATTGGAATATGGAAAATAGACATAGCAGGTATAGAGATTTATGCCAACGTGTAAAGAATGATTACAAAATGAGAGAGGAATGTGAAAAAAATCAGAAAGGACTAAGATTGCTTGGATGCAGTGAATGTGAAGAAATTAACTTATGGACATATTGGCAGGGAAGAGGCAATATGTATCCTAAGATTTTGCTGGTTGGACAGGACTGGTGGAATTTAGAAGATTCATATGCACAAGCAATTATAAAGAATGTAAGGGCAATTAATTCAGGTGCAACATATAATTGCAACAAGGGAATGAATCCGGCGTGTAAAACAGATGAAAATCTTATAGAATTATTTGCAAGTTTGGAATGTGGTTACGATGATTTATTTCATAAGCCATATAAAAATCTATTTTTTACTAATATATGCTTAGGATATAGAAGTGAAGGCGCCAGTGGCGGTCTAAAGACCAAATATATTGACATGGATATAAAATATTTTAAAGAACTGGTAGAAATATTAGAACCCAGGGTGATTATTTGTCTTGGAAAAGAGACATTTAGAGGAGTAAGGAAAGCATTCCATATAACGTGTGATTTGGATCAAGGTTCTTATAACCAGTTTATTACCAAGAGCAATCCACACAAAATAACTCTTGAAAATGGAAAGTCGATTTACATATTTGCAATGGCGCATTGCGGTGCGATAGGTACTATAAATAGAAATCGAGGTACATTAATAGGAGAGGATAAACTTATTCTTCAAAAAAAGGATTGGCGTTTAATTAGGCAGTATCTTGAGTAAACAGAGAGGGAGTATCAATGAGTTACAAGGCAATGGATGGAACCAGACAGTGGGATGGAAGTAAGAAAGTACCAGAAGAGAGAATGGCAGTCAAGATGCAGAGCTTTGCGCGGACGGGAATAACGCCGGACATTGCAGGGGCAGACCTGTCTTATGCGTTAAAGCTGCAATATGCCAGGTGGAAAGCTAAGGGATTAAGGACTACCATGGAAATCACTCCAGCTGAATACACAATGCCGCAATCGCGTTCAAAGAATACTTTCTGGAGTGATGAGAAATATACGCATGAGAGAAGAATGCACATGGCAAATTTATCACAGAAATACTATAAGGGTGATAAATGCATAGATACACAGGAAAGCCAGATTGCAATCAATGCAATCGTAACGGATACGACGGTAGAGACCAGTGCAGTAGAAAGTGACTATTATTGCTGCCCATCCTGCGGTGCTATCAGCAGAATTAAGGAATTAATGACAGGATGTCCATATTGTCAGACCAAATTTCAGATATCGGATTTGTTCCCTAAGGTTACGAACTTCTATTTTTATGATGATGATTCCTCACAGGTTAAGAAAATAAAGAATATAGGTATCGCAGCCGGTATAGTTATTTTCTTTCTGGCTGTAATCTGCAGCATGGTGAACGTAGAACATTTTAATGTAATGAATATCGTGGGAGCAGCGGCAGGCGGAGCCTTTGGGGGATATGCGGTATTTGCATTTTCTACAATAGGATATGGAATCTGTAAGGGAATGCAAGGTGTTGGTGAAGTTGTCGGCTCCAGGAAAGCAGAAAGAAAAATAGAAAAGAAATTGAAATCCTTAGATAGTACCTTCTCCTATAAATTATTTGAAGGACAACTTATTTCATTCCTGAAAATGACACTTTTTTCAGATGATACACGTAATCTTGCCTGCTTTGAAGGTACTTATGTCCCTGAAAAATACAAAGATTTAATAGATATGAACTATCATGGAACAGTAGCCTTGAAAAGCATGGAAACAACTGGTAATATTGTAAAACTTAATATGAAAGTGTTCCTTCGTAACACGTATTGTATAAATAACAAAATCAAAATAAAAGATGAAGAAATCCCAATCCAGGTGGCGAAGAATATCTCTACCCCTACCAAAGCCGGATTTTCCATCAGACGATCCCAATGCAAGAACTGTGGAGGCAGCTTCGATGCCACCCATCAAAGGATTTGCCCTTACTGTCAGACAGTGTATGATATGAAAGATGAAGACTGGGTAATAATCAATATAGGAGAATAAAAGTTCCTGTATTCCTTAAAGTGGACATTGTCCATTTTGTATGCTATACTCTCTTTTGTATAAATATTCAGAATCGAGGTATAACATGAACATAACAAAGAGAAGAATGTTCCCTGCACTTCTTACAATATTGTTATTCGCAACACTATTGGCAGGATGTGCAGGCAAGCAGTCAGATGCAGGACAAAATGATGCATCACAGAAAGAGATTACCTGTGCAGCGGATCTGGAGGGGGCAAGAATCGGTGTACAGCTTGGAACAACTGGTGATATCTACGTATCGGACTATGAAGGCGATGAAGCAGGAACTAAAATCGAGCGTTATAACAAGGGTGCAGATGCTATTCAGGCATTGAAACTCGGCAAGATTGACTGCGTAGTCATAGACGAGCAGCCCGGCTTACAGTTTGTGAAGCAGAACAGTAACATTCGTATTATTGATGAAGAATTTACACTGGAAGACTATGCCCTTTGCGTAGCCAAGGAGAATACGGAGCTGCTGGACAATATCAATGGTGCACTGGAGAAGTTAAAAGCTGATGGCACAATTGACAGTATTGTGAAAAATTATATCGGTACAGAGGAAGAAGTAGGGCAGTATCCATATGTCAGCAAGGAAGTAGAGAGAAATAACGGGACACTGATCATTGGAACCAATGCAGAGTTTCCACCCTATGAATATTATGACAACAATCAGGTAACGGGTATTGATATCGACATTATGCGTGCAATCAGTGATGAATTGGGTATGGATATCCAGGTAGAGGATATGGCTTTTGACTCTATTATTGCAGCAATCACATCGGGCAAGGTCAATGTCGGTGCATCAGGCTTCACAGTAACGGAAGAACGTAAGAAGAATATTAACTTCACAGATACTTATATTACGACCAAACAGGTCATTATTGTAAAAGGCGATAACGACACGCAGAAAGCAGGTATCGGGGAGAAATTCTACGATAACTTTATCAAAGACAGCCGTTATATGTATATTGTAAAGGGTCTTGGCAATACGCTTCTCATTACATTGCTGGCTGTTACGATTGGTATTATCCTTGGGTTCATTATCGCAATCATCAGAACAGGCTATGACAGGAATGGTGAACTGCCGATATTGAATGCCATTTGCAAGGTATATTTGACAGTTATGCGTGGTACGCCTGTTATGATTCAGTTGTTGATTATTTACTATGTCATTCTGGCATCAGCAACGAATAAGATCATGGTTGCGGCTATCGCATTTGGACTGAACTCCGCAGCATATGTTGCAGAAATTGTCCGTTCCGGTATCATGTCAGTGGATATTGGACAGTTCGAGGCGGGCAGAAGCTTAGGTCTGAATTATCAGCAGACTATGCAGTCTATCGTTCTGCCACAGGCAATCAAGAATATACTTCCGGCATTGCTTAACGAAGTTATCAGCCTTTTGAAGGAGACTTCTATCAGTGGTTATATCGGTCTGATGGATCTGACAAAAGGTGGAGATATCATCAGAAGTAATACATACGAGGCATTCCTGCCACTGATTGCAGTCGCAATCATCTATCTGGCGTTAGTTATGCTGTTGAGTTTCCTGGCAGGCAAGCTGGAGAGGAGGTTACGGAACAATGAGCGATAATGTGATTCTGGAAGTAAAAGACTTACATAAATATTATGAGAAACAGGAAGTATTAAAAGGAATCAGCACCACAGTGCGAAAAGGTGATGTCATTGCCATTATTGGACCGTCTGGGTGTGGTAAATCTACGTTCCTGCGTTCCCTGAATCTTCTTGAAGTACCGACTAAGGGACAGATTCTCTTCGAGGGAACAGATATAACGGATAAAAAGACAGACATTAACCAGATGCGCCGTAAGATAGGTATGGTATTTCAGCAGTTCAACCTGTTCCCTAATATGACCATTCGCGAGAATATCATGTTGGCACCTGTGAAGCTGAAGCTGATGACCAAAGAACAGTCATCTGCCAAAGCAGAGGAGCTGCTTGCAAGGATTGGATTGGCTGATAAGGCAGAGGCATACCCTGCACAGCTTTCAGGTGGTCAGAAGCAGCGTATCGCTATTGTACGCTCACTGGCTATGAATCCTGATGTGATCCTGTTCGATGAACCAACCTCAGCCCTTGACCCGGAGATGGTTGGAGAGGTATTACAGGTAATGAAGGAACTGGCAGGCACAGGGATGACGATGGTAGTTGTGACACATGAAATGGGATTTGCTAGAGAAGTTGCGAACCGTGTCATGTTTATCAACGAAGGTGTCATTGCAGAGGAAGGAACACCACAGGAGATCTTCAGTGCGCCCAAGAGCCAGAGATTACAGGAATTTTTATCCAGGGTGTTGTAATGATATATTTTCCGGTGAAATATACAGGATTAAAAGAACGTGGTGTAAAGGGCTGCGTTCTTTTGATTTTGTGGTACTAAATGTCATTGTATATCTAAAAGCTATCTCAGAATACTTTATTTAGAAGACACGGAGAGGGTAATGATGAAAAAAGTTGTTGCATATTAGCCGCAGTGATTGTGATAGTCTGTGCAGTTTGTTTTGGAAGATGGGGGCAGGAAAATTCTGATCTTTCTTTTCAGTTTGAGAAAACGGTTTATACGTATAAAGATGAATATTGCAGCGTGGAAGATCTTGTATATCTGCAGATGGTGGGAAGCAGGAATAAGGAAAAGGAAAGAAAAATCAATCAACTGCTTGAAGACGATAGAAAAAAAGTGTTGGAACTGGCAATTCCTGATCCTGATGAGGAGCTGCCTTTTCACTTGCTGTATGTTCTGAAAAAAATAAAAATTTGGTTTAGCAGTAGATGTAGAGACATTGAAATTTATAATTTGTGGTGATGTATTAATTATGGAAAAAATGGTTCGTATTTTAAATTAGAACGTGTTGGACAAGTTCAGATGTCAGATGGATTCGAAGGATAGCATGTCAGTTGGATTTTTACATAAGCGTCATTATGTTGTCAGGATGTCAGGCATCGGAAAAATTCTGCGGTTATTGATGATAAAGATGAGAATGTTATACAGGATTGTGAAACAGAGTATGTAGCTGAATGCTTACGCCAGAAGAGGATATGAATGGAGACGGATTAAAAGATATAAAAGTAGGTACTACATTCGCACAAGAGGAGACGGAACCTATGTCTGAAGCATTTCTCTATCAGGAAGAAAGTGGGCTGTTTTATCTTGAATCATACAGGGCACTTGTAGACTAGACAGGTAGTGCTGACAGATTAGCAGTATGGGAGGGATAGATAATAATGAAAAAAATTATTTCATGCATCAGTATATCAGTACTGTTATTGGGACTTGCGTGGAGCTGTGCGAAAGCGGAAACCTTAGATTTTGAAAGAAGCAGACAGTCGGAAGAAAAGATTAAAACAGAGGAAAGCAGAGCAGGAGAAAACAAAACAAATCATACAAACGAACAGGACAGCAGAAACCTATGTGAGTCGGTAAAGAAAGTTGATTTCTCATCAAAAGAATATCCGATTAATTGGGAGATTTATACAGATCAGGTGGAACAGGAATATAAAGAGAACTTTTATAGGATTATTACAAATCAGATACCATTGGAGTATGGGGAAGAAGAGGCTGTCTATTTTCGGGATCATCTACGAGGGATAGCGGATTTAGATGACATGGAGTTTATAGAACAATTTGTAAAAAAAGCGAGATATCGTTTTATTGATTGTGATGGGGATGGACTTCCAGAATTGCTAATGGACATTGGAATAAATGGTTTCTGCATATTAAAGTATCTTATGGAAGAACAAAAAGTAGAGGTTTATCACTGGCTGGACGAATATGAAGAATTTCTTGGTTCGGATCAGATAGGGTATTGTAATTCTACAAGTGCAAATAATACCCGATATGGATATAAAACATTGAATAGGACAGGAGAAGTGGAAAATGAAATTTATTTTACTGTTTATTATGGTGAGACTGGAATAGAATATGAGATTTTTATATTCGGAGATGAAAGTATGAGCGGGCATTTGAATCAGGAACAATGGGATGAAGTGACCAAAGACTTTTTTACAATGCTTGACCAACCTGTTACTATGGTAACGTATGAGGAGGCTTTCGGGAAAAATTTTATTGGAACAGAAGCGCTGCATGGGAATACTGATGAGGCAATGAGGGCATATGATGAGTTTTTGTCAGGAGAGAGAGCGTTGGAAAATTCTGGTGGAAGTACGATAGTAGATATGGATGATGGAAGTATGAAGTATCTGACGTGTGACATAAATGGAGATCATATACCGGAGTTACATATTCAGACATCGGGAGATTATTATATTCTTGCATATCAAAATAGTGTGCTGTTTGTTTTGTTTCATGAACAGGTGGAAGAAGCATTAAAATGTTATGGTGTTTGTAAAAATGGCGAGATTGTGTATAGATATACGAAAGAAAATAAGGAAAGTTATTCCTTTTATAAATTTGAGTTTTCTGGAAATGCGTTTAAAACAATTGGATTTTACAGGAATGACAGTAATGGAAATGGTGTATATGATGAGAATGATGAGTATGAATGTAATGAAGATATTTGCACGTTTGAGCAGTGGATTAGCAGTGCAGAAGGATATTTCAGTATCAATAAAAATGGGGATGTGCAGATTTTGGATATGATGGAATGGAAAGATTACGATGAATCAAGGAAAAGGTAGGAAAAAGTATGTTTGTGGAATAGCGGGTATTTTGATCGTAAGTTTAATTGCTTTTTATGTAGTCTTAAACGGTACGGAGAACAATCAGACTTCACAAGTGAAGAATGAGATATACACTCTTGAAAGGGAAGGTTTTGAAATGACAGAGGAAGAAGCGGCAAAGGCTGTTTTTGATTACATGTATTCAGATTGTGACTATGATTATGACGCAAAGGTTATTTCTACTATGCAGCAGGGAGAAATGGTATATTTATACCAAACGCAGGAAAAAAGTGACTTGCAGTATGAAATGTTACAGAGCAAAGATAGGACAGAAGATGGGCAATATTATGTCTTTGCACACGATACACGTTATGAAACAGATGCCCTTTCGCAGGGCTTCTATGATGAATATCACACGGATTACGCAGTTAATAGGAAGACAGGCGAAGTTCTTCGGGAGTCTCAATGGATAGAGACTGAGGCAGGTTATAAATTGCTTTATAGTGAAGCATATGAAAAGGCGGTTAATCAGTTATATTTTAATGAGGATGTTTCAGATGGAAAGATGCCAGAGGAACAAGCTGCAAGAGTTCTTTTTTATTATATATATTCAGATGAGGGTTTTGATTATGATTTGATGGTTGTAAGAACATATAAACAGGAACAGTCGGTATATGTATATCAGCTTCCAGAAGATCAGACGTTCCCCTGTGTAAGAAATTTTTCATGTAAAGGTATGACGGAAGATAATAAATACTATATTTTTGCAGATTATACAGACTATTATACTCATGGTTATGAACCTGTTTTTACTCATTATCAGTATCTTACAAGTTATGCTGTTAACAGGGAGACGGGCGAAGTGCTTCGGGAACGGGAATGGAGTGATATAGAGTGTGAGTGGTTGTATAATGAAGAGTATAAAAAAGCAGTTAAATAGTGGAAAACATTTTATGCAATCCTGTTGTATGGTGATATATAAGAGGATGGCGAGGTTACAGCTTTTTATAACCGTGATGATGTGGACAAACTTTATATCAGCCAGGTGGATACATAATAAAGTATGCAGACGAAAATGAAAAAGCAAAATGAACTGATCAGTTAAAAGAATGAGGAGAAGATGAATAAAAAAATAATTTCATGTATTAGTGTATTAGCACTGCTATTTGGACTTGTGTGGAGTTGTATGAAAACAGATGACAAAAAAAGACAGAGTGTGACAGAGCAGGCGATGCTGGCATATCAGGAATTTTTAGAGGGAAAAATAAGTGTAGACGGAATAGATATTGATAGTATTACGGTGCCCACGGGAGAGCTAGGTAGGCATTATGAGACTAAATATGCTTTTTTTGATTGTGATAGGAATGGAGTGCCGGAATTGCATGTGAATTCTGCTAGGTATTATTATATATTTCAATATAAAGATAAGAATGTTTGGGTGTATAAAAATTTGTCACCGTATCCATATTATTACGCATTACAGAATGGAGCGTTTATTAGTCACCGGATGGGAGCAGGACCTTTATCAGATGAGTATAAGTATTCTATTTTTGATACATTTGGTAATGAAATTTTTAGTATTGGATTTACCAAATACGATGAAAATGGTAATGGAACATATGATGAAGATGATGAATATATATTTGACGATGTAATAGTCACAAAGGATGAGTGGGAAAAACTGACAAGAAAATATTTGTATAAAGATGAAGACGGAATTGATCAAATAAAAAATGAAATTTCGTGGTTGAAGATGGAATTTTGAAGTGTACAAAGAGTGAGAACAGATTAAACTTGAGGATATTGGAATAGAATTGCAGGAAAAGGCACTTGATTTTTTAGAATAAGTTGATCCGTTAAAAGAATGAGGAGAAGATGAATAAAAAAATTATTTCATGCGTCAGTATATTAGTACTGTTATTGGGACTTGCGTGGAGCTGTGCGATAAGAAAGACCAGCACAACTAAAAATGGTTCGTATTATGAGAATAACCAGACTTTACAAGTAAAGAATGAGGTATACACGCTTGAAAGGGAAAGAAATGAAGCTAATATATACAATGTAACGATAAATTATCCGCAATTGGAAGGTAGTCTTGGACCAAACAAAGACATAAATAAAGCAAACTCACTTTTAAAAGATGCAGCATTTTCTATGTATGCGAAAACATATGTGGAAGCAGCTGCGCAGTTGGAAGAGGAGGTGCAGGATGCACATGCCTATGCAGGAGATGTAATTAATTATGATATTCTGCAGTTGGATAATGATTACATAAGCTTGGTATTTTCTATAGATTCGTGTGTAGGAGGACCGTCTTATACGCATCAATATCCGGTTACTATAGACATAGAAAAAGGGGAATACATTTACTTTAGTGATTTTGCAGATATTGATGTTGTACAGCAAATGCTGCAGTCGGGAAATTTTGAAGTATATGCGGGAACTTATAGTGAATTTAGTGATGAAGATGCGCATGATTCAGATGTAATTAATTTGTTTGCGAAAACGTTTCGGAAACAGGTTAGTGCAGGTACGACAGGAGAAGGTTTTGACCGTTTCAGCAGTCAGAATATTGGATTAGATCAACAGTATTTATAT
>OGFZ01001363.1_pt1 | contig 10058 bp, 7 predicted proteins | sample 1571081 | NCBI WGS metagenome assembly OGFZ01 (sample SAMEA2582039, study PRJEB24529) | metagenome | biome: Human gut stool | place: China | collected 2011
ACAGTAGTTGCTCCATCTGAACTTGAAAAATGTGAACGCTGCTGGATCCACCGCGATACAGTAGGTCAAGATAGCGAACATCCTACACTTTGCCACCGTTGTGCAGAGGTTGTTAAATCTCTATAATTATAGATAAAACCATACAATCTATACTCACAGATACAAGATTACATACTATGAGTTAATCATATACATTGTTTATTCTGTAATCTGTAAATAAGAAACCCTTCTCTAATATTCTTTAGTTCGGTTTGAACTGGGAATGTAGAGAAGGGTTTTCTATTATGATCAAGTTTCGTAGGTGCAGATATCTTAGTTTACAAAATATTAAGAAAATATATAGAATTATGAATTCGTTGTATGCTATCTTTCTCATGAAAATATCTATCATAATTAGTACTTTATTGTTTTCCTCATGAAAAATTAATGTGTAAAAATTTACTCATTTCATATTAAACTTAATATCCTCGTTTAAGATGTTTATAGTTAGTTTAGTTATTGTGCTTATATGAGAAGGAGGAAGAGCAATGGTAGCAACTATCGTTAAAGCAATTTTGGCTGCACTTACTGGTTTAGCAAACGCAATCTTGCCTTTATTCAAATAACAATTTCATTCCCCAGAAAAAAGACCACCCAGCTTGCGGGTGGTCTTTTTCTTATGCCTGAAAATAGAAATCAATTTGTAACATAATGATTTAGAGAATCTTTAAGTGTCGTTTAACTATAAGGAGTTATATTGACTATAGAAACAAGCATACCTATAATGAAGATGAATTAACCATGAAATGAACGTGAAGAACGGGCAGTGTTGTGTGGTTTTATTTCTTATGCAAAACGAGGGGAGCGTATAAGTCATGAGAAGAAACATAATTATTAAGGCGTTGGTGTTAGGGGCTATAGGATGTGCGTTTAGTGCTACAGGTTTTGCAGCAGATGTACAAAATGGACATGGCCAAGGTATTACAGATTCTACTACAGAAGTGAATGGGGCTAAGCATGAAGCGGTTCGTTCTAGTTGGATGGATCGTACAGATATTATAGTCGGTACCCAATCTAAGGTAGGGGCTCAAGTTTCGGTAGAAACATTACAACCCTTAACCCATTATGATGAAAACTCTAAATCAGTTCTATTCGTACAAGGTGGCATCGGTAAAGGCGGACAAGAGGATCAAGCTAGCTATTTCTCTGGTGGCAATGGGGGATATTGGTATCCATACAATCCAGTTACTAAAAAAGGCGAACAACGGTATAGACCTGAAGAACATCACAATACTAAATCATTGGGAGCTGTTGCTAATGTCGGATTAGGCTATCGGATTCTCAGTAAACATGAACATGCGTATGTAGGTGTTAATACGTTTTATGATCATTCCTTCTCGAAAAAATATAACCGTATTAGCGGTGGCTTGGAATATGTATCTGGCTTTAACGAAGTTCGCGCTAATATCTATAAGGGATTAAATAGTACAAAATCTGAACCTTATAATGTACCTTTATATGAAGGTTATTTTGAATTCTTGTTAGATGGTGGCACTGCAGGTTATACAGTTTACAAGTCTCAAAAAGCATTGTCCGGATATGATGTAAGCTATGCACGCACCTTTAAGAATGCTCGTTGGGCACGTGCTTATGTAGGAGCTTATCATTGGAATGGCTTAGGTGCCACAACACATGGTGAAGGTCCTGCCTTAACTCTTAATGTTGGTAAAAGCCACGGCTGGCAAGCTGGTACTACATTACAACTTACACCACATGTTTCTCTAGATGTAGGGTATACATCAGATAATAACAACTCTAGTGGGGCCTATGGTTTTGTTAAATACACATTAGGTACATCCAAGTTTGCTTGGCATGGTGGTAAGCATAGTGATGATACTATTACCAATGCACGGGCTAGAATGTTAGATAAAGTAGATCGCAGCCCGATGCGAGTAGGTAATACCTATGAAGAATTCTGGATGGTAGTACCTTATGATCACTTATAAAGGCTAGTGGGGAGACAGTAATATATGATAAGCAAGTTAGTATTTAGAGCCATGGTTTTAGGTGCTGTAGCATGTGCATTTAGTGCTACAGGTTTTGCAGCAGATGTACAAAATGGACATGGCCAAGGTATTGCAGATTCTACTACAGAAGTAAATGGGGCTAAGCATGAAGCGGTTCGTTCCAATTGGTTAGATCGAACAGATATTGCCGTAGGTGTTCAAACTGGTGGTACATCTGATTCGCATAAGGGGATGTTCCCTAGTGATTATAATAATAACTTTTACAATACAAAATCAGATTACGGGAATATCACTAAAGCCTATATAGAAACATTGCAACCTATTACTCATTATGATGAAAATTCTAAGAGTGTTGTGTTCATACAAGGTCGTATCGGCCGTGGTGGTGAGAAAATCTCCTCTAAAGAGGTAAGAGGTTATTTCACTCCAGACCTTGTAATGTCACCATTTGGATTTGATGTTTTTACGGAAATCAATACAGATGAAAAAACATCTGAGTCGTTAGGAACGGTTGGTAGCTTAGGTGTTGGTTATCGTATTCTTAGTAAACATGAACATGCTTATGTAGGTGTTAACGCTTTTGTAGATCGTGCTTTCACAGGAAATTACAATCGTATCAGCGGTGGTGTAGAGTATGTGAATGGACTCAACGAAGTGTATGCCAATGTGTATAGAGGCCTTGGTGATAAGGAACTCGTAAAAGGCGGTGGCGGTAATCCATATCCTAAACGGTTGTATCCTAATGGCTATCCAGATACATTCCCATACAATACCATTCCTAGTGAAAATTATAATACCTATGTAGGTGGTGGCGTGTTAGATGGCTATGAAATAGGGATTGTAAGGTCCTTTAAAAATGCACGTTGGGCTCGTGCCTATGTAAATGGGTATCGTTGGAACGGCAATGGATTTAGCCATAAACAAGAATATAATTGGGGGCGTCCAGGTCATTGGTCCGTGCCATGGTTTACTGCACGAAATGCTAATCATTATAAAGGCATTAAAATTGGTGCTGAATTACAGTTAACACCACATATATCTTTAGATATTGGGTATAACAATGCCAATAACATGTCGAAAGGGATGTATGGCACTCTTAAATATACATTAGGTACATCTAAATTTGCCTTCTGGGGTGGCAAGCATAGTGATGATACGATTACTACAGCTCGCTCTAAAATGCTAGATAAGGTACGTCGTCAAGACATGATTGTAGAATCCTTTGATGACATTGAATACGATTATTTGGCGCCAATTGATCATCTATAATACCACTGTAGTTTAGATTATAGATATTAAATAAGACATGTAATAATAGGAAAGTAATTTATATGAGCAAGACATTAATGATAAAAGCAATGGTTTTAGGTGCTGTAGCATGTGCATTTAGTGCTACAGGTTTTGCAGCAGATGTACAAAATGGACATGGCCAAGGTATTGCAGATTCTACTACAGAAGTGAATGTGGCTAAGCATGAAGCAGTTCGTTCTAGTTGGATGGATCGTACAGATATCGTAGTCGGTGTTGGTATGAAAAATTCTGAAGAGTCGAGTAGCCATCACTTCCATAATTTTACTCCTTGGGAAAATCATCCTATTGTGGGGACTTCTGATAAGTCTAAGTCCACAGAACTCAATAAGCTATACATTGAGACATTACAACCTATAACCCATTACGATGAAAATGCTAAAAGTGTTGTCTTTGTACAAGGTCGTATTGGACGCAGTGGAGAAAAGATATCCTCTAATAAATTAAATAATTATTGGGTTCCAGCTAGACCTGCAGGGACGTTTACGGTATATAATGGGCAAACAGATAAGGAAGAGTCCTTAGGTGTAAATGCTAATGTTGGTGTAGGGTATCGTCGCCTTAGTAAAGGTGAGCATGCTTACGTTGGTGTCAATGCATTCTATGACCATGCATTTAAAAATGGATATAAACGTGTTAGTGGTGGCTTAGAATATGTGGTAGGGCTTAATGAATTCCATGCCAATATTTATAAAAATTTAGGATCTAATGAAAGAAAATATATAGGCCTTCATGGGCGAACTGATACATGGTATGATCCTACAGGATTGTATCCATATGGAATGGATCCTGATCAAAGTCTTTATGATTATGCTAGGGTTGATTATGAAAATCACTGGGCTCTAAGTGAAAATACTGTAGCTAGAGGTTATGATATTGGCTATGCTCGAACATTTAAAAATGCTAGATGGGCTCGTGTCTATGCAGACTATTATAACTGGCGTGGTAGAGAGGCTGTAAAAGTAGGGTATTATAAATTACCTAAACGCGATGCTATTAAAGGCTTTAAAGTGGGGGCAGAATTCCATATTACACCACATCTTACTCTTGATGCGGGTTATAAAACAGCGTCTCATCATTTGAGTGGTCCTTATGCAACTTTGAAATATACAATCGGTACATCCAAGTTTGCTTGGCGTGGTGGTAAACATAGTGAAAGTGCGATTACAACAGCTCGCTCTAAGATGCTTGATAAGGTACGTCGCAGTGATATGGTTGTACAAGAAACTGTAGAAGAAACTTATGATCATGGCGTTGTCGATGTAGGTTTATAAGGACTTCCGTGTTCATTACCCTCATGATCATCTATAATAGTTTAGCTTGTTCATAGGTTATAAAAAAGGAGCTAGTACATTATGTACTAGCTCTTTTTATGTTCTCGGTTATTTTTATTGTAATGCCTTAGGTACGCTGAGTTTTTTCCAGTTGTCTAGTTCAGGAATTTCTAAGGTATTAATCGTTTTTTGAATCCAGTAGTTTAATGATACTTCGTTACCTAAATGTTGTTCAAATAGATAGGTATTACCTGGCGTATCTAGAGGGTTTCCATCCTTGTCGATAGAGTGGCGTACGGATTCTTTTAGATAGAGTTGAACTCTAAATGGATTTGCGTGATTGCCTCTGAAAATGAAATAAGATGGGCCAATAAAGTCATGGGTACGGACATTAATTTGTTCGTACTTTTTGTCTTTTAAGCCTTGTAATGCGGTTTGTATCATCGCGTTAGCATCGTCGTATTCTTCAAGTAGGAATGCTTGTTGATCTACATCGAGTACATAATGCCAAGTCGGCTTTTCCTCGTTCGTTTCGATGGACCAGTTGTCTCCTAATATAGGCAATTGGTGCGTATCGTAGAGGTCTTTTAATAGCTGAATGGCATTCTCTTTCTTGAGTAGTGCTCGGTAGATGGTCTCTTGACCTTCTGATGGGTCATAACCATGTATTCTGACTTGGTACATATCACGTAGCATACGCTTTACATCTAGCTTAAAAATGTTGCGTAGCTTATCTGGAACGGATAGGAAATGATTGTAAAAGCTAAGTTTCATTTCCTCTTGTGATGCTAAGGCGTGCTCAATGGTTTGCCAATCATATAAGGTAGTGTCCCATAAGAAGTCATCCATGTTTACAGATAAACGAGCTGCATTTTGAGGCCATTCCGTATGACCAGGCCGTACTGTGGTAGTAGACTCTGTAATGCCTTTCTTGTAGTGCCAATGACCATCGACTTGTTCGAAGGCTGCTAATCGTTGTTCTGCTTCATCATCGATAGGAATATCTTTTAACTCTTCATCGAGGTTTGCTTTATGAGATAGTATGTATTGATGGGATTCTTCGTAATAAGCTACTGCAGAATCCAAATCAGGTTTGCCTGAAACATAGCCTTTTTCATAGGCATAGCCTAAGGCAACGCGTGTTAAAGCTCGTGTAATATCGTAGAAGAGAACGCGGTCTTCCTCTTCTAATGCGCGCTTTTCTTCATCTAGTACACGTGTTAATGACTGTACACCAAAGCGTATATTTTTCGTTACACCGAAGCCGTGGATGCGCATATAACCAATGTATGGCAAGGAGAACATAAAGCGCTCTTTTGTGGCTGCCATGTGGGTTAAGTCGGCAATGAGGCCCCAGTCTAGCGGTAGGTGACCAATGTGGAAGATATAGCCAAAGGCAGCTTGTAATGCTGCATAGCCAGCATCACTGAAATACTTAGTAGCTGCACGGCGGTAGAGTCCAATTGCTTTTACCGGATCATAAGGAATGACTCTGCGTAGCTCTTTGGCATCATAGAAATGATAGTAATAATCCGCTAATTCAGCGGTACTTTCAGCTTGACCTAAGGCGGCACCTTTCGTAAACCATGTGAAAGCATCCTCGAATTTTCCATGTTCGTGACAGTCTAGACCGGTGTAGAGCATCATGGTAGGGTTACCAAGCTCAGCAGCGGTTAAAGCTACGCGGCGCGCATTATTAAAGTCGCCTTCGTCGATATAAATGTTGCGTAGATTGCCTTGGAACATGGCGAGCCCGTTGTCGAGCGCTTTGTTAAACCATTCCTTGGCGAGTTTAGTGGCATTTTCCTGTAATGTTTCGTTGGAAATAGTACCTTGTAAGGCTATAAGGCGTTCCTGTATAGAACCTTTTTGGAAGCTCTGTTGGATGCGTTTTGCCAAACTTAGGCGAGGTGGTGTAATCATATCCCTCGCAAGGCTAATACGATCGTCATCACGCCAGAAAAAGACATTGCCTATAATGTATTGGCAGAAAGCATCACCTTGCTCCGCGTAGTCGTAAACAATACGAAACGCATCGTCAAAGGATATTAACATATCCTTTTCAACAGTAGGTGTAATCGTTCCATTGATACGCAATGCTTGTAAGGTACCGATAGGACTACAACGGCGAATGCTATCGTGCAAGCATTGATAGGTGCGCATATTGTTTTCTGGGAAGTTTGATTCCTCCCATGTAAAGCGTGGCCCTGCGTAGATACGAGCCAACAAAGCATATGCATCAGCTATCTCTCGAGCCTCTGGATCATTGGCTATTTTTAATGCGTCCTCTTTAGTGTCGATTTCGTTTTCAAGCGACGTAGTCATGTCGTTTCTTAGCGCCCGATGATTCGGTTGCTCAGGACTATGCTGATTATTTACAATCAGTTCTAATTGGCGCAAACCTTCTTGGGCCATTTCTTGATTGTAGGATTTAAAAATCATGTGGAAGACCTTTTGTAGGCGTTCCGTAAAGTACTGTGCCATAAGGCCTCCTTTAATTAGTTACGTTTACTATAGAATACGTATTTATTATATAACGAACGCGAGGGACCGTAAAAGAGGGATTAGAATAAAAAAATCCCCTCTGAAAAAACTTTGAAATCACAATACTGTGTGTCCTGTAGTCTTTCAGAGGGGTTATATTTATCCTAGTTTATAGAGATAGATATTATTTTTTGTTGTACTCGCCAAACCATTTGTCGTAGATTTTTTGGTAAGTGCCGTCTTCTTTAAGTTCTTTAAGAGCTTTGTTAACAGCTTCTTGTAAAGCTTTGTTGCCTTTTTTCACGCCAAGAACTGTACCTTCAGCTTTAGTAGGTTCGCCTACGAGTTTAAGGTCTTGATCAGCACCTTGTTTGAGGTAGTACATAGCCACTGCGTTATCGATGATAGCACCGTCGATTGTACCAGCTTTCAATTCCATGAAGATATTAGCATTGGAATCGATTTGTTTTACTGTTGTATTAGGGATTTTTTGAGCCATTTCAACAGGGATTGTACCGATTTGAGCACCTACAGTATGACCTGCTAATTCATCCATATTGTGGATTGTTGTGTTGTCTTTACGAACAACTGTGATGAAACCACCTTGGTCGAAGTATACATCGGAGAAGTCCAATGCTTTTTCACGTTCAGGTGTAGCGTTGATACCTGCTGCGATCATGTCGATATCGCCAGATTGAACTGCTGGAATCAAAGCATCGAAGCCCATGGATTTGAATTCCATTTTTAAACCAAGTTTTTTAGCAATTGCTTCGGACAAATCAACGTCGAAACCAACGTATTTGTCGCCTTCAGTGAATTCGAATGGTGGGAATGTAGTTTCAGAACCTACACGCAATACACCTTCTTGTTGTGTCATTTTTGGTTTGTCATTGCCACAACCAGCTAATAAACCCATTGCTGCTACCGCTACGAGGGCGATGGCTGTCAACTTTTTGAACTTAAACATAGAAACCTCCTCAAACATCCATATACATGGTTTATCAAATTCTGTTTATATTGTACGGAATTTTACAATAATAGGCAATAACATTGTATAATTAAGAGTAAAAGAGTTTTATATTTACCATTATATTTAAAATTTTTATTTAAGATGGCTCACTCTTAGGCCATACTTTATAGTAATATAAGATTTTCTATTTTAGGTTGTAGAGCATCTTCATTCTTTACAATCATTGACGTATATATATGGAGGCACTATGTCCCTTACAAATACTTTTTCTGATCTTTGTAAAAGCTTCGCACCTGATGCTTTTGCCATCAATTATACATTAGCTAAGAACCCTGAACTGTCGAGTCATGAATTTGAGTCCGTTAAAACGATCGGCGCTGTTCTTGAAAAACATGGCATGGATGTTACCTATGAATTCTGTAATTTGCCAACAGCGTTCAAGGCTTCTGCTGTGAAAGTAGATAATCCAAAAGGTCGTTTGGCTATCCTTTGTGAATATGATGCACTCCCTGAAGTAGGTCATGCATGTGGTCACTCTGCCAGCGGTTCTATGAGTGTTCTGGCAGCATTAACACTACATAAAATGCAACAAGACGGCGTTGCTTTCAATATGGACATTGATATTATCGGTACACCTGATGAAGAAGCCACCGGCTGTAAGGTGGATATGTGTAACGCAGGGGTGTTTAAAGATTATGATTTTGCTATCATGGTTCACCTTGATGGGGAAGAAACACGACCTAATTCACAATTCTTGGCGCTGGACTGTTTCCGCGCTCGTTATCATGGTAAACCAGCTCATGCAGCTGGTGAGCCTTGGAATGGTATCAACGCGGTAAACGGTGTGCAACTCGCTATTCATGCGATGGATATGATGCGTCAACAAGTACGTCCTGAAAGTCGTATTGGTACGTGGATCATTGCTGGTGGTACTGCATCCAATGTCATTCCTGAATTTGGCGAATTAGAGGTAACCGTACGTCATACTGAACGTGAATATTTGAATGGTCTATCTGAACAGATTAAGAACATCTTTGAAGGGGCCGCTCTCTGTACTAGCACTACTGTAGATGTAGAGTTCTATGGCAATCCTTATGATGATATGAACCAAAACCATAGAGGAACAGCTCTCATTGAAGACGTAATGTCTGATATGGGCATTGATTTCAAGCCAGGCCCAGCAGATATCGGGGGCAGCTCAGACATTGGTAATGTTAGCTATCAATGTGCTGCATTACATCCTAAATTGCGCCTTGCTGGGGAAGATAAGGTGTGCCACTCTAAAGAATTCGCTGCCGCTATGCTAGAATCCACCATTGAACAAACAATTGTGGACGGAGCTAATATCATAGGCCGTACCTTGTTACGATTGGTAGAAAATCCAACTGTATTAGAAGAAATCGTTGCTGAATTTAATGCAACTAAATAAAGCTTTTTCTATATCTATCAGGATGGCTGTAATAGTGTAGGTAGAATTCGTGGTCTTTTTCAGATTTATTAATGATGGATGATAATGAGATATTTCCATTTATGAAGCTCTGAATCTTGGTGAAATAGGCACCTAACTCACGGTCGTGATAATAGAGCGTCCAGACCACGTTATTTCCCGCGATGACTGGAATGTACTTAAACTCAAGGAATTCAAATAAACCAGCGATAGTGATATCATCTGGAACGACAAATTCCTCCCGATGATGATTCATATCATCGCCTGCACAAACTGCATCTCGATCAATTATGATACGCATATGATTTCACTTCCTATCTATGCCTTATATACTATCTATGTCTTACATACTATCTGTGTATTCTTTTAACAGATATATTTGTAACTATTACTGTACTACTGATTGAAAATAATATCTATCCATTTATATACCGTATTAAAGGAGGCTTTATGTCCTCAACTGAAACATTACAAATTAAAAATTATATAGGTCTCACCGGCGATAAACCCATTCGATTCATTGCATCTGATGTAGATGGTACCTTGGTTAATGATGCGAAAGCAATTCC
>OGFZ01001366.1_pt1 | contig 10040 bp, 9 predicted proteins | sample 1571081 | NCBI WGS metagenome assembly OGFZ01 (sample SAMEA2582039, study PRJEB24529) | metagenome | biome: Human gut stool | place: China | collected 2011
GAAAGATGCCCAGCCCCAGGTACAGCACGCTCATGAGCACCAAGTTCCATTTCAGCTTTTTTACCATAGAGATCACGTTCCTTTCCTTTGCAGGGACAGTTTTTCACGCCCTCATTCGGCAGGGGAATACATGGGGGCAATGATGTTTTTGTTGATGCGGGCGTAGAAGCCAAGGCTCAGCAGGACACTGACGATCTCAGCGATGAGGAAGGCCCACCAGACATTGTTGACATTGCCGGTCTGTGCCAGCAGCCATGCGGCCGGCAGCAGCACGAACAGCTGCCGGCAGACCGAAACGATCAGGCTGAAACACCGAGCTGAGCACGATGCTGGCACCCGCCAACAGGAAATGCAGGCAGATGATGCGCATGGCCGGGATGCCAATGGCCAGCATGGCATCACTGGCCGCAAAGATGCCCAGCACCTTATCCGGCGCGAACTGGAAGATGCAGAAACCAATGAGCATGATGCACTCGGCATAGCAGACTGCCAGCTTGATGGTTTTTTTCACGCGGTCCGGTCTGCGGGCACCGTAGTTGTAGCTGATGATGGGCACCATGCCGTTGTTCAAGCCAAAGATGGGCATGAACACGAAGCTCTGCAGCTTGAAGTAGACGCCGAAGACGGCGACAGCCGTGGCCGAGAAGGCCATCAGGATCTGATTCATGAAGAAGGTCATCACGCTGCCCACGCACTGCATGGCGATGCTGGGCAGGCCGACGGTGTAGATGCGGCCGATGGCCTTGGCGCTGGGCCGGAAGCCCCGGAAGCTGATCTGGATGTCGGGGTTCTTATTGAGATTAAAGTACAGCGTCATGCCCGCGCCGCAGAACTGGCCGATGACGGTGGCCGCGGCAGCGCCGGTGGTGCCGGACAGGGCCTCGCCGCAGTAGCCGAAGATGAAGATGGGGTCGAGAACGATGTTCACGACAGCGCCCACCAGCTGGCTTATCATGCTCAGATGGGTGCGGCCGGTGGCGGCCAGCAGCTTCTCACCCATGGTCTGGGTAAAGAGGCCGAGGCTGAGCACGCAGCAGAGCTGCAGATACTGGATGCCCTGCCGGGCGATGTCCATGTCCGAAGTCTGTGCGTAGAAGTAGGGTTTCATGCAGGTGAGGCCGATGACGAGGAAGACGGCGTAGCTGCACAGGGACAGAAAGATGCCGTTCTCGGCGGTCTTATTGGCCCGTTCCTGGTTCTTTTCGCCGAGGCTCTTGGACAGCAGGGCGTTGACGCCCACGCCGGTGCCGACGCCCACGGCGATCATGACGTTCTGCAGAGAGAACGCCAGCGAAACGGCGGTCAGGGCGCTCTCGCTGACGTGGGACACGAAGATCGAGTCCACCACGTTGTAGAGGGCCTGCACCAGCATGGATACCATCATCGGCACGCTGAGCTTGATGAGCAGAGGGTTGATGTCCATGGTACCCATGATGTTTTCCCGCTCACCGGCGGGAGAGGATGAGGGATGCTTGTTTTCCACGATTTCTCCTTTTGATGTTGATGACTTGGGGATGCAGAGTTCTTCTATGCCGCAAACGTGGGCAGAGCGCAAAAGCACCCCACCCACGCAGCATCATTATTTATTTTGCCCCCTCCGGGGCGGCGGGCATCAGCCCTCCATGGCCTTCTCCTTGGCCTCTGCGGCGGCAAGGATCATCTGCACACAGGCGTCATGGCCCAGTGCGGCGTTGATGGCGAGGTCATAGTTGTGGGCATCGCCCCAGCGGTTCTGGGTGTAGTAGTTGTAGTAGGCGGCACGGTTGCGGTCGGTCTTGTCGATCTCGTCCTTGATGCCCTTTTCGTCCTTGGCCTGCAGCATGTTGTTCTCCTTGCCGTAAGCCAGACGCCACTCCTTGGGGGCGTAGACGAAGACGCGCAGCACGTCCTTGCGGTCGCGCAGGACATAGTCGCCGCAGCGGCCCACGATGACGCAGGGGCCTTCGTCGGCCAGCTGCTTGATGATGCGGCTCTGCAGGATGAAGACCTGATCGCCCAGCGGAAGGTCATTGCCCATCGTATACAGGCTGTACAGCAGGCTGTGGGTGTGCCGCTTCTCGCTGGCGGCCACGGCCTCCTCGGACAGTCCGGAATTCTTGGCGGCCATCGTGATCAGTTCCTTGTCGTAGAGCTTGATGCCCAGTGCGCGCGCCACGTCCTTGGCGATGTAGCGTCCGCCGGTGCAGTACTCACGGCCCAAAGTGATGATCGTCTTTGCCATAATATGTTCCTCCCATGTTGATGATTTATCCCAAAAAGCTCTTGGCTGTGCTGCCTCTCAGGAGACAGAAGGCGCGGTGCTTTGGTTTGCTTCCGATAGCGGCAGCGCGGGCGGCGGAGGCGCAGGCAGGCGCACCTCTGCAAACTGCATGGTGCCGGTATGGTCCACGATGTAAACGCTGCACCGCCCGCCTGCGGCGGTCTGCTCGGGCGGGAAGCGGAAGCCGCCGGTCCGTGTCCGCTCCATCCGCCGGAAGGTGCGGTGGGCTGTGGTGGCGTGGGCTACTCCGTCGTGGGGGCTGCAGGCCGCCCAGCCGGAAAATTCTGCCGGGAGCAGCTGCCGCTGACCCTTCTGGGCCAGATACCAGCAGTCATCCTCGGCACTGTACACAAAGTCGCAGGAGACCCGCCGGGGGCGGTTGGCCTCGGTGTCCCGGGGCTTGGGGCGGAGAGCGATGGCCCGCCCGGTGAAGTAGCGGGCAAAATCCGTCACCGCCATCGTGCAGTTCACGGCCCCGTCGCTGTCGGCGGTGGGGTCGTTGAGCAGGACATAATCGGCGAGGACCGCGTCGTCGTGGCCGAAGCCCCGCAGACCCATCCAGACTCCGATGGGGTCCCGCTGGCCCCGGATGCGGCGCTCGATGCGCACGGCCACAGAACAGCCGTCGTGTATCTGCTCCCGCAGATCCTGCAGGTCCATCCACGCCTGCCAGCAGGGAAAACCGCAGCAGCCCGCTGCCGCGGCGGCGAAAGCGCCGTTGCTGGTGCTGCCGGTGGTCTTGTCCTCCATGACGTAGGCCACCTCTTCGGGCAGGATGTCCTCGCCCCAGCGGTTCATCAGGGCCGCCATCACCAGCGGCAGGTCCATGTCCCGGCCAAAGCTGGGGTCATGGGCCGAGAGGCAGTATTCCGGTAAGTACAGGCGGCGGTTGATGGGGTGGCCGCCCTGCTTATCCCACGCAAGGGGGCGGACCGCCGCCGCCAGCAGCCGGAGCGCCGGGGTGACTTTGTCGTCGTTGGTCGAAAGATTGACCTGAAGCTGGACGCCGGTGCCGCCGCCGGGCAGCGCCACCGTCACGGTGTCGCCCATCAGGAAGATGAGGCCGTCGTCGCTGTGGGTGCTGATGCTGGCCCGGGGGTAATCCGGCGCCCACTTGCCAAAGCTCATCCAGCCCGTCCAGCTGCCGCCTGCGTAGACGCGGCAGCGCACCTCCACCATCGTGTTCTGGGGCGCGTGGGCGTTCCAGCTGACGTTCAGGTTGCAGAAGGCCGGCATGGCGAACTCGGGCGTCGTGTAGCTGCCGTATTGCAGGTACCGCCCGGCCACGCTGTCCAGCACGACGCTGCCGTTGTCCAGCGCTACATTATCGAGCTGTCCGCGGGAAAATGTCTCCGTGCCCTGCAGCACCAGATTGTTCCGCTGTTCCATTGCACGCATCCCCTTTTCGCGTCGGTGTGTCGTTTATTCCTCGTCGTCGCTGCGCTCCTCGGCCATCTCGGCTTCATACTCGGCGTCGTGGAGCCTGCGGATGTTCTCCTCGATGTGGAACACCCGGTCGAGGTCGCCGTAGACGATCTGGCTGGTGATCTCCACCTGGAACCAGAAGCCGAACACCAGCATGAGCAGCAGGCCCAGCGGCATACAAAGGATGACGAGGCCCCAGAACAGTACCGTCACGAGAGACGCAGCCAGTGCGTGGGGCAGGAAAGCGATCATGCAGTTGACGCTGTTCTTGAGCGTCTGGCCGAAAGGCTGGTCCAGCAGGACCACCTGGGGCCACATGTAGGAGAACAGCATGTGGAAGATGACGAGGTTGAGCACCGTGGCCACCCACATCCCTACGCCGACGTTGGTGCCGTGGTAGAGCAGGTTGAAGCAGAAGTACACGAGGAAGATCTGCACCGTGACCACGACGCAGTAGAGCACGCCCGGCAGGATGCTGGCTTTGAAGTTCTGCTTGAAAGCCTTGCGGTAGGTGGTCCACCAGTAACCGGCCTCATCGCGCAGAGCGCGCAGGACGGTGTCGTACATGCCCGCCAGCACCGGCCCGGCCAGGATGCCGCCCACGGCGGCACTGAGCACCATGACGGGCAGGCTGTTCATCAGAAAGCCGATGTACACCAGACAGATGACGGGCAGAAAGCCCAGACAGGTGAGCAGGTTTGCAAGGAACATCCCGCTCATATCCCGGCCTACCAGCTCGAAGAAGCGGCCCACGCCGGTCTTGCGGGGGGCGTCCTTTTCGACGCCCGGCCCGGACTTGAAATCGTTTGCAGAAGGAAACAGACCCATAATGCTGTGGTTACCTCGTTCTTTCCTTTCCGTTCCGCAGCAGGCCGCCGCAGCCGGAAAGCGCCATTGTGCTGGCTTTACAGATATAAATATACCCGGATTTTGTGGATTTTGCAAGCCGCAAAGCCCTCTAAATGTAAAAAAAGTATTTCCTCTCCCTTTTTGGGGCGGAGTGTGATACAATAGGGACGGCTTTTTGAGCCAGAAGGAGGTATCGCTCTGTGAGCATTTTCCGCACCATTGCGTTATTCGTTTATCTGTTCGGGTACATGATCGTCCATTACAGTGTGCTGTGCAAAGCCGAGCGTGCGCTGGCCGCAGGCGACACCGAGACGGTGCGCCGGCTGGTAAAAAAGCACATCCCCCATTGGAGCAAAGGCATCCTGAACGTCACCGGCGTCCGGCTCAGCGTCGAGGGACTGGACAACATCCCGAAGGATGGCCCCTGCGTCTTTGTTGCGAACCACCGCAGCTATTATGACATCCCGCTGCTGCTGGCCGGCCTCGATGAGCCCTACGGCATCCTCGCCAAGGAAGAGCTGGGAAAAATTCCTCTGCTCAACCGCTGGATGAAGCTGCTGGGCTGCGTGTTCGTGCAGCGCGACGACCTGCGGGCATCCGTGCGCGCCCTGAACGATGCCACTGCCATCGTGGAGAGCGGTAAGAGCTTCGTCATTTTCCCGGAGGGCACCCGCTACAAGGGAGAAGAGGGCGGTGCCGGTGAGTTCAAGGCCGGTGCCTTCCGCATTGCGGTCAAGACCGGCGCACCGGTGGTGCCGGTGGCCATCTCCGGCGCACGGGGCCTGTTCGAGGCCCACGGCAATCGGGCCACCCCCGGCACGGTATACGTCCGGGTGCTGCCGCCCATCCAGACGGCAGGCATGAGCCGGGCCGAGCAGAAGCAGCTGCCCGACGCCGTCCGCCAGACCATTCTGGCAGAGCTTTAAGACTTTGGAGGACACTGCCTCATGGCAAGCTACCGTTACGAGCGCGACATCGACCCGAAAGACATTGCCCCTCGCAAGGAAAGACAGTACACCCGCAAGGAGCGCTGGGCCAACTGGTGGGACTATAACCTGAAATGGGTCATCATCATCGGCATCGCCGCGGCTTTTGTGGCCTACAACTTCATCGGACAGTATTTCTTCGTCACCAAGCCCGATCATAACGTGGCCGTGGTGGCTCCCTACTATCTGCCCGAGGACACCGTGAACGCTTTGCAGGATGCACTGGCCGCCTACGGCGAAGACCGCAACGGCGACGGCAAGGTGGTCGTGACCCTCAACGTCTACACCCTCGACTACTCCGACACTGAGACCCAGACCGAGAGCGCCGCCTATCTGACCATGGCCGGCACCACCAAGCTGGCCGCCGACGTACAGGGCGGCCTCAGCTCTGTTTTCCTGCTCTGGGACCCGGCGGGCTTTGAGGAGAGCACCGGCTCGCTGCGGTATCTCGACGGCACTCTGCCCGCCGCCGACAGCGACGAGGACTGGTGGAACATGGTGTACAAGTGGGACGACTGCCCGGTCCTGGCTGGCCTCGACCTCGGTGACTACGGCCCCGACACCACCCAGAGCAGGAGTGGTTCCAGTCAGGAGTATATGTCTCAGTTCTATGTAGGAATGCGGGGCGCGTGGAACAGCGGCACTGCGGATAACCTCGCAGGAGGCGAAGAATTCTGGCAGAAGCTGACCGAAGGCGCTGTCTCCACGGCAGCCCCGGAGGGCTGAGCCATGCGGTACCGTGTTCTCTCCAGGGGGAAGGCAAAGCATCTCAGCATCCCTGAAAAGCCTGCCGAAAAAACTGCATCTCTGAAGGCTGCCGACCTCGACAACCCCTATGGCCGGGTGTTCGGCACCCCCCGCAGCAGGGAAGACCTGCGCAAATAAGCAAGAACGCCCTCTCCGGCAATGCCGGAGGGGGCGTTCTGGTTGCAATCTCTTCGCGTTGACGGCCCCGGATTTGAAATATTATCTACCCTCAAAGAGAGCCGGGCTTGTTGTTTCCTCATCCGGGTTATGGTATACTTACTAAGTATCATCACTGTAAGGATTGAAATTTTACCCAAAGGATGTGGAAAGATGGACACACTGGAACAAGCCCGCGCCGAGATCGACGCGGTGGACGCGCAGCTAGCCGCCCTGTTTGAGCGGCGGATGGCCGCTGTGCTCAGCGTCGCCCAATACAAACAGGCCCACGGCCTGCCGATTTTTGACGCCGCGCGGGAGGCGGTGGTGCTGGAAAAGGCTGCGGCCCGCATCCAGAACGCTGCCCTCCGGCCTTACTATAAAGACCATGTCCAGAACATGATGGACGTCGCCAAGCAGTACGAAGCCGAGGTGCTGGGCCGGAACCGCGCCGCCTATCAGGGCGTGGAAGGCGCTTTCGCCCACATCGCGCTGCGGGCGCTCTTCCCCCACGCGGAGGCCGTCAGCTGCCCGACGTGGGACGAGGGGTTCGATGCCGTCAGCCGGGGCGACACCGCCCACGGCGTTGTGCCGTTTGAGAACAGCCACGCAGGCGACGTCTCCGCTGTCCTCGACTTGTGCTACAACCACCCCGAGCTGTGGGTGGTGGACGTCTACGACCTGCCCATCTCCCAGAACCTGCTCGTCCTGCCCGGCACCCAGCTGGCCCAGCTCAAGCACGTTTACAGCCATCAGCAGGCCATCGCCCAGAGTGAGACGTTCTTAAAGCAGTTCCGTCTGCCCGCCACGGCCATGCCCAACACGGCCATGGCCGCAAAGTTCGTAGCCGAGTCGGGCGACCCGTCCAAAGCTGCCATCGCCAGCGCCGAGACAGCCGCCCTCTACGGGCTGGAAGTCCTCGTCCCCAGCATCAACACCGACGGCGACAACACCCCCCGCTTCATCGTCCTCAGCCGCGAAAAGCCCACCGCGGGCAACCGCTTCTCGCTGCTGTTCACACTGGACAACAAACCCGGCAAGCTGGCCGAGGTCATCCAGGTCATCGGCCGCTTCGGCTACGACATGGAGTCCATCAAGAGCCGTCCGCTGCCCCATGTCCCCTTTGATTATTATTTTTACGTCGAGCTGGTGGGCGACCCCTCCGCCGACGAGACCGCCGCGCTGCTGCGTGAGCTGGACCATACCTGCCGCACGGTGCGGCTGTTAGGAGTGTATACCAAATGAGTGAATTTATCGGAACCAAGCTGACCATGAATCTGGGCGAGCGCAGCTATGACATCATCCTGAAAAACGGCGCACTGGAAAATCTGTACCAGTTTGCCCGCCTCGACCGCCGGGTGGCGGTGGTGACGGACGCAGGCGTTCCCGCCGAGTACGCACAGCGTGTGGCCGACCAGTGCCGCGACGCGAAGATCATCACCGTGCCGCAGGGCGAGGCCAGCAAGAGCATGAAGATCCTCGAAAGCGTCCTGCGCCAGATGCTGGAGTTCAACATGGGCCGCGGCGACCTCGTCATCGCCGTGGGCGGCGGCGTCGTGGGCGATCTGGCGGGTTTTGCCGCTTCCATCTATATGCGCGGCATCGACTTCATCAACTGCCCCACCACCACCCTCTCGATGATCGATTCCTCCATCGGCGGCAAGACCGCTGTGGATCTGGGGGAGACGAAGAACATCGTCGGTTCCTTCTGGCAGCCCAAGCTGGTCATCGTAGACCCCAGCACCCTCGCCACCCTGCCCCGCCGCCAGTACATCAACGGTCTGGCCGAGTCGGTGAAGGCCAGTCTGCTGGCCGACCCGGAACTGTTCGCCATCTTCGAGAAGGGCGACATCGACGAGCAGATCGGCGAAATTATTTACCGCAGCCTCCGTTTCAAAAAGAGCATCGTCGAGCAGGACGAGACGGAGCATGGGATGCGCAAGGCCCTCAATTTCGGCCACACCATCGGCCACGGCATCGAGGCCGTCAAGGGCGTCAAGGGACGCCGCACCGTGGGCCTCTACCACGGCGAGTGCGTGGCTCTGGGGATGCTGCCGATGATCGAGTCCAAGGCACTGCAGAAGCGCGTCCGTGCGGTCTACCGCCGTCTGGGCCTGCCCCTGCGTACCGCCTGCAACAAGGACAAGGTCTACGCCGAGATGCTCCACGACAAAAAGGCACAGGGCGGCCAGATCACCGTCATCAAGGTGCCGGGCCTGGGCTGCTGGCGCGCGGAGACCATCCCGGTGGAGGGTCTGCGCCCCCTGCTGGGCATGGAGGACTAAAACCATGAAAAACACCTTTGGCAGCGCATTGGCGCTGACCATCTTCGGCGAGAGCCACGGCAGGGCCATCGGCGGTGTGCTGGACGGCATGGCCGCTGGTGTGCCGGTGGATGAGGGATTCATTGCCGCCTGCATGGATAAGCGCCGCGCCCGGGGCGACGGGCTTTCGACGCCCCGCGTGGAGGCCGATAAAGTTCAGCTGCTCTCCGGCGTCGTGAACGGTCACACCACCGGCACGGCCATCGCCCTGATGATCGAGAACCAGAACACCCGCAGCGGCGACTACGCCAAGACGGCCGACCTTCTCCGCCCCGGCCACGCGGACTATACCGCCTACGCCAAATACCACGGCTTTCAGGACGCCCGGGGCGGTGGACACTTTTCGGGCCGCATCACTGCCGCGCTGGTGGCAGGCGGTGCCATCGTGCTGGGTGCGCTGAACCGCGCCGGCATCGACATCACCACCCACATCGCCCGCTGTGCCGGCATTTCCGATACGCCCTTTGCGCTGGACGATGCCGCCGCACTGGCCGCTCAGGTGAGCGTGCTGGAAAGCAGGGACGAGGGCTTCGCCCTGCTGGATGCTTCCGTCGAAGAGCCGATGAAAACGGCCATCCGTGCCGCCGGTTCGGAGGGCGACAGCGTGGGCGGGATGCTGGAAACCGCCATCCTCGGCCTGCCGGCAGGCATCGGTGAGCCCTATTTTGACAGCGTGGAAAGCGAGATCGCACATCTGGTGTTCTCCGTCCCCGCCGTCAAGGGCATCGAGTTCGGCACCGGCTTCGGCTTTGCCGGGATGCGCGGCTCCGAAGCAAACGACGCTTTCCGCATGACGCCGGAGGGAGCAGTGGTGACCGCCACCAACCACAATGCGGGCATCAACGGCGGCATCGCCAACGGGATGCCGGTGGTGTTCCGCACCGTGGTCAAGCCCACACCCAGCATCTACAAGCAGCAGGACACAGTGGACTATCTTGCCAAAAAGGACGCACAGCTGTCCATTCAGGGCCGTCACGACCCCTGCATCGTGCCCAGAGCCGCCATCGTGCAGACCTGCGCCGCCGCACTGGCTGTGGGCGACCTGCTCACGGCACGCTACGGCGCGGCATGGATGACCCACCCCACCAGCTTCCGGAAGGAGGACGAGTAAAATGGAATACGGACTTATCGGCGCAAAACTCGGCCACTCCTACTCCAAGATCATCCACGAGATGCTCTGCGGCTACAAATACGACCTGTGCCCCCTGCCCACCGAGGAAGAGGCCCGTGCCTTTCTGACCAAGCGGCAGTTCCGGGCCATCAACGTGACCATCCCCTACAAGAAACTGGTCA
>OGFZ01001368.1_pt1 | contig 10028 bp, 2 predicted proteins | sample 1571081 | NCBI WGS metagenome assembly OGFZ01 (sample SAMEA2582039, study PRJEB24529) | metagenome | biome: Human gut stool | place: China | collected 2011
AGAAAAAGACTACCGTTTTCGACATTCGGTAGTTTTTAATGATTGTCAAAATGTTTTTCAATTTACATTATGATTAAAAATTGAAATGACTTGATAAAGACTCGAAATGGCTGAAAAAAATATGCTATAATGAAATTGTTTGAATTATGTAGATTTCATTCAAACTAGGAAAATGAAAAGAGGACCTAAAATGGGAAAAAAGGTACATTATAAGCTTCACAAAGTTAAGAAGCAGTGGGTGACGATTGCCGTCACTTCGGCAGCACTTGCCTCTATCGTAGGTGGTGCTACAGTTGCCAATCAAAAGGTTTCAGCTGATGAAACAACTCAACCAGTTGCCTCTACGACAGCTGATAGCGATGTTGTCGTTGAAACGCATGAAGTAGCCGCTCCTGCAGCAACTGCTACGACAGATGCGACAGCAACAACAACTGACAAGGCTGCTGATACTGCAACGGTCGAAACTCCTGCGGCAGTAACCACTGCAGCAGATACAAGTGCTAATACGGTGGCACCAGCAACAACTGATCGTGCAGCAGTAGCAAATGGTGCGACAACAGAAGCACCAGCTGCAACTGCGACTGCGACAGATACAACGCTTACAGTAGCTGAAAAACCAAAATCTGGTGTGACTGAAAAAGAAGAAACAGCAGCGCTCTCTTTGGACAACATCAAGAAAGTTGATGGCAAGTACTACTATGTCAAAGAAGACGGTTCATATAAAACAAACTTTGCTGTTTCTGTTAATGGCCAGTTGCTTTACTTCGGTAAAGACGGTGCTTTAACAAGCACATCAACACACTCATTCACACCAGGTACAACTAATCTAGTTGATGCTTTCTCTTCACATAACCGTGCTTACGATTCTAAGAAAGAAAGCTTCGAGTTGGTAGATGGCTACTTGACACCAAACAGCTGGTATCGTCCAGTCACTATTTTGGAAAATGGTGAAAAATGGCGTGTATCAACTGAGAAAGACTTCCGTCCACTTTTGATGGCATGGTGGCCTGATGTAGATACACAAGTTGCCTACCTCAATACTTTCTCTAAACACTTTAACCTTAACGCAACTTATTCAACTAGCCAAAGTCAATCAGAATTGAATGCAGCAGCTAAGACAATTCAAATTAAGATTGAACAAGAAATTTCAGCTAAAAAATCAACTGAATGGCTTCGTCAAGCAATTGAGTCTTTTGTAAAAGAACAAGACCAGTGGAATACTACAACTGAAAACTATACCCTTGCTGACCACCTTCAAGGGGGAGCTCTTCTTTATGTCAATAATGATAAGACACCTTGGGCAAATTCTGATTACCGTTTGCTTAACCGTACACCAAGTAACCAAGATGGTTCTCTAAATGGTACAGGAAGATACTTGGGTGGTTATGAATTCCTACTTGCCAATGACGTTGATAACTCAAACCCAGTTGTGCAAGCTGAGCAGTTGAACCAAATTCACTATCTTGTGAACTGGGGATCAATTGTTATGGGTGATAAGGATGCTAACTTTGATGGTATCCGTGTTGATGCAGTTGATAATGTTGATGCAGACCTTCTTCAAGTTTATACAAACTACTTCCGAGCAGCCTTTGGTGTGGATAAATCTGAAGCCAATGCACTCGCTCACATTTCTATCCTTGAAGCTTGGGATTTAAATGATAATGCTTATAATCAAAAACATGATGGTGCAGCCCTTGCCATGGATAATAACCTTCGTTATGCAATTATGGGTGCACTTTATGGATCGGGCTCTTCATTGAAAGATTTGATTACTAGCAGTTTGACAGACCGTACAAATAATAGTAAGTATGGAGATACACAAGCTAACTATATCTTTGCGCGTGCTCATGATAACCTTGTTCAAGATATCATTCGTGATATTGTTCAAAAAGAGATGAATCCAAAATCAGATGGTTATACCATGACTGATGCTGAATTGAAACGTGCCTTTGAAATCTATAATGAAGATATGAAGAAGGCAGAAAAACGTTATACTATTAACAATATTCCAGCTGCCTATGCTTTGATTCTTCAAAATATGGAGCAGGTAACTCGTGTTTATTATGGAGATCTTTATACGGATAACGGCCAATATATGGCTACCAAGTCTCCTTACTACGATGCTATCACAACGCTCTTGAAGAACCGTATGAAATATGTTTCAGGTGGACAATCGATGAAAGTCGACACGTTCAATGGAAAAGAAATCTTGTCATCTGTTCGTTACGGTAAAGATATTATGACTGCTGACCAAACTACGGGTGTAGCAGAAACAAGTAAACATTCTGGTATGTTGACCCTTATTGCCAATAATCAGGATTTCTCATTGGGTGATGGTACTTTGAAAGTTAACATGGGTAAACTTCATGCTAACCAAGCCTACCGTCCATTACTTCTTGGTACTGATAAGGGAATTGTCACTTACGAAAATGATGCAGCAGCAGCTGGAAAAATTAAATACACTGATGCTGAAGGGAACTTGACTTTTAGTGGAGATGAAATTAAGGGGTATCGAACTGTTGATATGAGAGGTTATCTTGGTGTTTGGGTACCAGTAGGTGCGCCTGATAACCAAGATATCCGTGTTAAAGGTTCAGATAAGAAACTTGACAAGACATTTTCTGCTACTGAAGCATTGGACTCACAAGTTATCTATGAAGGTTTCTCAAACTTCCAAGATTTTGTTGAAAAAGATAGCCAATATACTAATAAATTGATTGCAGAAAATGCAGAACTCTTCAAGTCATGGGGAATCACATCATTCGAGATGGCTCCTCAATTTGTATCGGCTGATGACCGTACCTTCCTTGATTCTGTTATCCAAAATGGTTATGCCTTTACTGACCGATATGACCTTGCCATGAGCAAGAATAACAAATACGGTTCTAAAGAAGATCTTCGTGATGCCCTTAAGGCGCTTCACAAGCAAGGTATTCAAGCAATTGCTGACTGGGTACCAGATCAACTTTACCAATTGCCAGGACAAGAAGTTGTAACAGCAACACGTGCTAATAGTTATGGTACTCCAAAGGCCAATGCTTATATCAATAACACTTTATATGTTGCAAATTCTAAATCATCAGGTAAGGACTTCCAAGCTCAATATGGTGGTGAGTTCCTTGATGAGCTCCAAAAGAAATATCCACAGTTGTTTGAAGATGTGATGATATCAACTGGTAAGAAGATTGATCCATCTGTTAAAATCAAGCAATGGTCTGCTAAGTACATGAATGGTACTAATATCCTTGGTCGTGGTAGTCGTTATGTTCTCAGTAACGATGCTACTGGTCGCTACTATCAAGTTACTGAGAATGGCATCTTCTTGCCAAAACCTTTGACAGATCAAGGTGGTAAGACAGGTTTCTACTATGATGGTAAGGGTATGGCCTACTTTGATAATAGTGGTTTCCAAGCTAAGAATGCTTTCATTAAATATGCTGGAAATTACTATTACTTCGATAAAGAAGGTTATATGTTGACTGGTCGTCAAGATATCGATGGTAAGACTTATTTCTTCTTGCCAAACGGTATCCAGCTTCGTGATTCTATTTATCAACAGGATGGTAAATATTATTACTTTGGTAGCTTTGGTGAGCAGTACAAAGATGGTTACTTTGTATTCGATGTACCGAAAGAAGGTACTTCAGAAACAGAAGCTAAATTCCGTTATTTCTCACCAACTGGAGAAATGGCTGTTGGCTTGACTCATGCTGGTGGAGGATTGCAATACTTTGATGAAAATGGCTTCCAAGCTAAAGGTACTAAGTATGTGACTCCAGACGGAAAACTCTACTTCTTCGATAAAAATTCAGGTAATGCCTACACAAATCGTTGGGCTGAAATCGATGGTATCTGGTATGAATTCAATGATCAAGGCTATGCACAAGCTAAGAAGGGTGAATTCTACACAACAGATGGCTCAACATGGTTCTACCGTGATGCAGCTGGTAAAAATGTGACAGGTGCTCTTACTTTGGATGGTCACGAATACTACTTCCGTGCAAATGGTGCCCAAGTTAAAGGTGAATTTGTTACTGAAAATGGCAAGATTAGCTACTACACTGTAGATAATGGTTACAAGGTTAAAGACAAGTTCTTCGAAGTAAACGGCAAATGGTACCATGCTGATAAGGATGGTAACCTCGCCACAGGTCGTCAAACAATTGACCACCTTAACTATTACTTCAATGCTGATGGAAGCCAAGTCAAATCTGATTTCTTCACTCTTGATGGTGGTAAGACATGGTACTATGCCAAAGATAATGGTGAAATCGTGACAGGTGCCTATAGCATTGGCGGTAAAAACTATTACTTCAAAGAAGATGGTAGCCAAGTTAAAGGTGACTTTGTTAAGAATGCTGATGGTTCACTTTCATACTATGATAAAGATTCAGGGGAGCGTCTCAATAACCGTTTCTTGACAACTGGTAACAATGTTTGGTACTACTTCAAAGATGGTAAGGCTGTAACAGGACACCAAAATATCGATGGTAAAGAATATTACTTTGATCATTTGGGACGTCAAGTTAAAGGTAGCCCAATCAGTACACCAAAAGGAGTGGAATACTACGAATCAGTTCTTGGAGAACGTGTGACAAACACATGGATCACTTTCCAAGACGGTAAGACTGTCTTCTTCGATGAAAATGGTTATGCTGATTTTGATAAATAATCAATCAATCTAATCTTAATCTGAGAGATTAAGTGAAAAACGATATGATTTGACATGAATTTATAGGTGAAATTTCTTGAAAACGAGAATCGTTTAAAGAAATTTTGCCTTTTTATGCTCCTTAAAGAAAAAATCTGACAAATATCAATTTTGAGTCAGAATCATTGTAAAAGCTATTGTATCAAGGACTTTGGCGGCTTTTATGAAAAATAGTTTTAGTTATCAAATGATATGAAAATGAGAATTGAAAACCTATGAAATAGGTGTGTTACAAAACCTTTCTAATATTACTGTTATGTTACATATATTTTATAAAAAAACAATTAATTCGAGAAATAGTTAGAAAATAATGATATAATATAACTGTTTGAAATCGGATAGATTTCAGTCTGATTTTGACAAATAAAATCACGGGGAAAATTATAATGGAAAATAAGGTACACTATAAGCTTCATAAAGTTAAGAAGCAATGGGTCACAATTGCAGTTGCCTCTGCAGCACTTGCTACTGTCGTAGGAGGATTGTCTGCAACAACATCTTCAGTTTCAGCGGATGAAACTCAAGATAAGACAGTAACTCAACCAAATTTAGATACAACAGCCGATTTAGTTACTTCTACAGAAGCAACCAAAGAAGTCGATAAACGTACAAATACAAAAGAAGCAGATGTTTTAACACCTGCTAAAGAAACAAATGCTGTAGAAACAGCGACTACAACGAACACACAAGCAACAGCTGAAGCAGCTACAACAGCAACAACTTCTGATGTAGCGGTGGCAGCTGTTCCAAATAAAGAAGCAGTTGTGACAACAGATGCACCAGCTGTTACAACTGAAAAAGCAGAAGAACAACCAGCAACAGTGAAGGCTGAAGTTGTAAACACAGAAGTTAAAGCGCCAGAAGCTGCTTTGAAAGATTCAGAAGTAGAAGCTGCGCTTTCCTTGAAAAACATCAAAAACATTGATGGTAAATATTACTATGTTAATGAAGATGGTTCACACAAAGAAAACTTTGCCATTACTGTAAATGGTCAATTGCTTTACTTCGGTAAAGATGGTGCCCTTACAAGCTCATCAACATACTCTTTCACACCAGGAACAACAAATATTGTTGATGGTTTCTCAATAAATAACCGTGCCTACGATTCATCTGAAGCTAGCTTTGAATTGATTGATGGTTATTTGACTGCAGATAGCTGGTACCGTCCAGCTTCTATCATCAAAGATGGTGTAACTTGGCAAGCATCAACTGCAGAAGATTTCCGTCCACTTTTGATGGCTTGGTGGCCAAATGTAGATACACAAGTTAACTACTTGAACTACATGTCTAAAGTATTTAACTTGGATGCTAAATACACTAGCACAGATAAGCAAGAAACTTTGAATGTTGCTGCTAAGGATATCCAAGTTAAGATTGAACAAAAGATTCAGGCTGAAAAATCAACACAATGGTTGCGTGAAACTATCTCTGCCTTTGTTAAGACACAACCACAATGGAACAAAGAAACTGAAAACTACTCTAAAGGTGGCGGCGAAGATCACCTTCAAGGTGGTGCCCTTCTTTATGTAAATGATTCACGTACACCATGGGCGAATTCTGACTATCGTCGTTTGAACCGTACAGCAACTAACCAGACTGGTACAATTGATAAATCAATTCTTGATGAGCAATCAGATCCAAACCACATGGGTGGTTTCGACTTCTTGCTAGCTAATGACGTAGATTTGTCAAACCCAGTTGTTCAAGCGGAACAATTGAACCAAATCCACTACCTTATGAACTGGGGTTCAATCGTTATGGGTGACAAGGATGCTAACTTCGATGGTATCCGTGTCGACGCGGTAGATAATGTCGATGCAGACATGCTTCAACTCTACACAAACTACTTCCGTGAGTACTATGGTGTTAACAAATCTGAAGCAAACGCTCTTGCTCACATCTCAGTCCTTGAAGCATGGAGTCTTAATGACAACCACTACAATGACAAGACAGATGGCGCTGCGCTTGCTATGGAAAACAAACAACGTTTGGCTCTCCTCTTCTCATTGGCTAAACCAATCAAAGAACGTACACCGGCTGTAAGTCCTTTGTATAACAATACTTTCAACACGACACAACGTGATGAAAAGACTGATTGGATTAACAAAGATGGAAGCAAGGCCTATAACGAAGACGGAACAGTTAAACAGTCTACAATCGGTAAATACAACGAGAAATACGGAGATGCGTCAGGAAACTACGTCTTTATCCGTGCCCATGATAACAACGTTCAAGATATTATTGCTGAAATCATCAAGAAAGAAATCAATCCAAAATCAGATGGTTTCACGATCACTGATGCTGAAATGAAGCAAGCCTTTGAGATTTACAACAAAGACATGCTCAGCAGCGACAAAAAATATACCTTGAACAACATCCCAGCAGCATACGCTGTTATGTTGCAAAACATGGAAACAATCACTCGTGTCTACTATGGAGACCTTTATACAGATAATGGTAATTACATGGAAACTAAGTCTCCATATTACGATACCATTGTTAACTTGATGAAGAATCGTATCAAGTATGTATCTGGTGGACAAGCTCAACGTTCATACTGGTTGCCAACTGATGGTAAGATGGACAATTCAGATGTTGAACTCTACCGTACAAATGAAGTCTATGCTTCAGTACGTTATGGTAAAGACATCATGACAGCTGATGATACAGAAGGTTCTAAATACAGCCGTACATCTGGTCAGGTAACACTTGTAGCTAACAATCCAAAATTGACTTTGGATCAATCAGCTAAACTTAATGTTGAAATGGGTAAAATCCATGCCAACCAAAAATACCGTGCTTTGATTGTTGGTACAGCTGATGGTATCAAGAACTTTACATCTGATGCAGATGCAATCGCAGCAGGTTATGTGAAAGAAACAGACAGCAACGGTGTCTTGACTTTCGGTGCTAATGACATTAAGGGTTATGAAACATTTGATATGTCTGGTTTCGTAGCAGTTTGGGTTCCAGTTGGAGCTTCAGATGATCAAGATATCCGAGTAGCGCCTTCAACAGAAGCTAAAAAAGAAGGAGAGTTGACTCTTAAAGCGACTGAAGCTTATGATTCACAATTGATCTACGAAGGATTCTCTAACTTCCAAACTATCCCAGATGGTTCAGATCCTTCAGTTTATACTAACCGTAAGATTGCTGAAAATGTTGATTTGTTCAAGTCATGGGGCGTAACATCATTTGAAATGGCACCTCAATTTGTATCTGCTGATGATGGTACTTTCCTTGACTCAGTTATCCAAAATGGTTATGCCTTTGCGGACCGTTATGACCTTGCTATGAGTAAGAACAATAAATACGGTTCTAAAGAAGACCTTCGTGATGCTCTTAAGGCACTTCACAAAGCTGGTATCCAAGCAATCGCTGACTGGGTTCCAGACCAAATTTACCAATTGCCAGGTAAGGAAGTCGTAACAGCGACTCGTACTGATGGTGCTGGACGTAAGATTGCGGATGCTATCATTGATCACTCGCTTTATGTAGCTAATACTAAGTCATCAGGTAAAGATTACCAAGCTAAATACGGTGGTGAATTCTTGGCTGAGCTTAAAGCTAAATACCCTGAAATGTTCAAGGTTAACATGATCTCAACTGGTAAACCAATTGATGATTCTGTTAAATTGAAACAATGGAAGGCTGAATACTTCAACGGAACAAACGTTCTTGAACGTGGTGTTGGCTATGTACTTAGCGATGAAGCAACTGGTAAATACTTCACAGTCACTAAAGATGGTAACTTCATTCCTCTTCAATTGACAGGTAAAGAAAAGGTTGTTACTGGATTCTCAAGTGATGGTAAGGGAATCACTTACTTCGGTACAAGTGGTACTCAAGCTAAATCTGCCTTTGTAACCTTCAATGGTAACACCTATTACTTCGATGCTCGTGGTCACATGATTACAAACGGTGAATACTCACCAAATGGTAAAGACGTTTATCGTTTCTTGCCAAACGGTATCATGTTGAGTAATGCCTACTATGTTGATGCTAATGGTAATACCTACCTTTACAACACTAAGGGTCAAATGTATAAGGGCGGTTACACTAAATTTGATGTTACTGAAACTAAAGACGGTAAAGAGTCTAAGGTTGTGAAATTCCGTTACTTCACTAATGAAGGTGTCATGGCCAAAGGTGTTACGGTTATTGATGGCTTCACACAATACTTTGGAGAAGACGGTTTCCAAGCTAAAGATAAGTTAGTAACCTTTAAAGGTAAAACTTATTACTTTGACGCACACACTGGTAATGCTATCAAGAATACTTGGAGAAATATCAATGGTAAGTGGTACTACTTTGATGCAAACGGTGTTGCTGCTACAGGTGCACAAGTCATCAATGGTCAAAAACTTTACTTTAATGAAGATGGAAGTCAAGTTAAAGGTGGCGTTGTTAAGAATGCAGATGGTACTTATAGCAAGTACAAAGAAGGTTCTGGAGAGCTAGTGACTAACGAATTCTTCACAACTGATGGCAATGTTTGGTACTATGCAGGCGCTAATGGTAAGACTGTTACAGGTGCTCAAGTTATCAATGGACAACACCTCTACTTTAATGCAGACGGAAGCCAAGTTAAGGGTGGTGTTGTTAAGAATGCAGATGGTACTTATAGCAAGTATGATGCTGCAACAGGTGAACGCTTGACTAATGAGTTCTTCACAACAGGAGACAACAATTGGTACTATATCGGTGCTAATGGTAAGTCAGTGACTGGTGAAGTTAAAATTGGTGACGATACTTATTACTTTGCTAAAGATGGTAAACAAGTAAAAGGGCAAACAGTAAGTGCTGGCAATGGTCGAATCAGCTATTACTATGGTGATAGTGGTAAGAGAGCTGTTAGCACATGGGTAGAAATTCAACCAGGAGTTTACGTTTACTTTGATAAGAATGGTCTTGCTTACCCACCTAGAGTGCTAAACTAATTGATTTAAAAAGGAGAACTTCGGTTCTCTTTTTCTACCATTTGCCAAGTCTATCAAGGCTTTAAGTAAAAAAAGAGATAAGATAGTGGCTATTCTGAGGTTACTGTCTTATTTTTAACACTTTTTGATCCATAAATGGGCATGCTAAAAAAACACCTCATCTGGTATTTTTTGAAACAAGGTGTTACCATAATACGGCATAGACAGCCTTATCGATTTTGGGTCAAAGAGTAATCGTAAAGTTTGTTATGCGTAATGAGGTAATACATTGTTCGAATGAGACGATGTATAGAGGCAATCGTATGTGGCTTAGTTGGACTCCTTGTCAACTGTAGTGGGTGACGAAAAGCTAACATCTAGAGAGGACCTGATAGGTC
>OGFZ01001386.1_pt1 | contig 9930 bp, 4 predicted proteins | sample 1571081 | NCBI WGS metagenome assembly OGFZ01 (sample SAMEA2582039, study PRJEB24529) | metagenome | biome: Human gut stool | place: China | collected 2011
TGTCAACTTCCGATTTGTCGCTCATAAGCAAAAGTATTATACCACATCTTTACGAATTTTTCAACCACTTCGACTATACTCACGACTTAATGACTTCTTGAATACTTGCCGAAAAAGAAAAACTGCCATCAGTTGATAGCAGTTCTTCTTCGGTTGGTACTCCGTTAAGAATACACAATATCATTCAATACAATCTCATCAGCACAGGCTCGAATATTATTCATCATTCCGACCCATCTCATCATATCCGTTGCTTTCAGTTCCTCAGTTACACCCTGCTTTTTTGCCATTTTCTTTATCAGATATTCCGCCATATCACGAGCCGAAGAATCAATTTCAGCCAAGTGTTCATATAACTTTCCGCTTGTCAGCAGAGTGTAATATAAAACTCGTTTGTGTTCTTTCAAATATCGCTCTCGCATTCTTCCGTACTTTGAGAGCAACGGCTTTTCTTCTGCGGTCAGGCAGGGGTAGTAATAATCTCCGACAAGTTCATATCGGATACCCGTTCTTTCGTCTGTGATAAATCTTTGCATTGCGGCTTCTCCTTTTCTCTTTTATGGTGGTAAAACTCCAAGGTTTTCTTATTGTGATTTACCCTTTGGCATTCTTCGGAGCAGAATTTCTGCTGACTGTGTGTAGGCCAGTAGGTACTGCCACACACAGCACATACACGCTGACGATAATAGTGATCACCTTTTTCCGCTTCTCTGTCGGCTTTCGTTTTATCCTGCCTTGCTTGATAGCAACAATCCTTTGAACAGAATGCCTGTCGATTGCTTGTAGGGGTAAACTCTTTCCCGCAATGAGGGCATATTTTCTTTTTTATGATTTCACCGCCATTTTCAGCGATTTTCTTCGCCTTGCGTTTCTCTCGGTAGGCTTTTTCACGCTTACGCTGTTTTGCCAATCGTTCCATTTCTTCCTGTTCTTCCTGCTCTTTTATCTCGGCAAGTTCTTCCTCGGTGTAGGCAATATCGACCTGCCCGACATAATTGAAATAAATATCAACCTTTTGCGTTCTTGCTTTTCCCACACCCTCGGCTTCATACACCACAATCTTGTCAATGAGTTCGACAAACATCAAATCGGAAACTTCCGTAGGATTTTTGTACTTGCGTATCAGAGAAACAAAATGCTGAATATCCAAAGTGCTGTCCTTTTCTTCAGAAAGTTTCATTTTCATCGTTTCCATTTTCGTTTCCAACTCTGCCTGCTCATCGTCATACTGCTTCATCAGTTGCTTGTACTGTCTTTCGGGTAGCAATCCCGATATAAGATTTTCATACAAGCCACGAATGAGCGTAGAGAGTTCGTCATAGCGTTTCTGACAGCGTTTCAACTCCGATTGATTGTGCTTCGGCTTTTCCTCCTGCTTGTCTTTCCAAAGGGATTGCAGTTCCAAAGCAAAGGCTTTTTCGTCATTCAGAACGAATTTTGAAAAGCGTTTAACTGCCGATAATATCAAGGCTTCAACATTATCAGCACTAATCGTATGGGAAGTACAGAAATTAACCCTGCTTGCATACCCGCCGCAACGGTAAGAATACTGAACAGAACCATCTTTCTTGCTGTAATGCGTTTGCAAAGTCATTCTCCTGCCACAGTCGGCACAATATAGATAACCGCTCAATCGGTTGCTGTGCGTTCCTCTTGCCGCAGCTCTGTTCGCTCGTTTCTTTCGCTTCTGAACGCTGTCCCAAAGTTCCTGCGATATGATAGGCTCGTGGGTGTTATAAAACACATACTGCTCATCTTCATCGGTAGTCTTTCTCTTATGCAGTTTGAAATTGGTGCTGACCGACTTTCTCAAAACAGTATGCCCAAGATATTCCTGTCTGCTTAAAATCGTTCTAATTGCAGATATGCCCCAAATATAAGGGTCTGCAAACTTAATCCCGTTGTACTGTTCGGGGTGATATTCCTTTGCATATGCGGCAGGAATTAAAACCTTTTCTTCGGTCAGTATTTCCGCTATGGCTCGTGGGCTTTTGCCCTCATTTGCAAGCAGAAAGATACGCTTTACCACCTCAGAAGCCACAGGGTCAACAATAAGCGTTTGTTTATCGTTCGGCAGTCGGTTATACCCATAAGGGATAGAACCGCTGCAACGCTTTCCGTCTTTCATTCGTGCGTCAAATACAGCCTTGATTTTATTGCTCGTGTCTTTGGCATAAAATTCATTCATAATATTCAAAAACGGAGCAAAGTCATTATCCGAAGCATTGTTGCTGTCAATGCTGTTATTGATTGCAAGAAAACGGACATCTTTCTGTGGAAACAGAATTTCCGTATAAAAGCCGACTTGCAGATAGTTTCGCCCTAATCGGCTCATATCCTTAACAATCAATGTTCCGACATTGCCTTCTTCAACTTCTTTTATCAAAGACTGAAAACCGGGACGATTGAAATTCACACCCGAAAAACCATCGTCAGTAAAATGGCGGATATTCTCAAAGCCATTTCTACGGGCATAATCTTCAAGATACTTTTTCTGATTGGTAATGGAATTACTCTCGCCATTCAGGTCATCATCTCTTGATAATCTCTCATAAAGTGCTGTAATCTTTGAAGTCCTTGACATTCTCTTAACCTCCTTTCGTATGTATTTTGCAATTTAGGACAGTTAATTTTATCGTCCTATTAAAGTATAGCCTTCCGGTGCAAGCTCTATGGCTGTCTGTGTTTCTCCAAAAGAAGCCGCCCATGCGTCAAAATGTCCCAGTCCCAGCTTTTGGAGCGTTCCATACTGAAGATAACGCATATTCGTGTAAAGCTCCGTCATGCTGTTGGAAATTGGCGTTCCGGTCGCAAAAGTTACACCCTTGCCGCCCGTGATTTCATCAAGATACTGGCACTTGGCAAACATATCAGATGACTTCTGTGCTTCTGTCTGTGCGATACCTGCCACATTCCTCATTTTCGTATAAAGGAACAGGTTCTTGTAATTGTGGCTCTCATCCACAAACAGCCTGTCTACCCCCAACTGCTCAAAGGTTACGACATTATCTTTCCGGCTCTGGTCATTTAATTTATCAAGACGCACCTGCAATGCTTTTCTTGATTTTTCCATCTGCTTAATGGTATAACGCTCCCCATTATCTTTTTTCGCCTGTTCAATGGCAAGCTCGATCTCATCAATCTGTCTTTCGATTGTAGCTGCCTGTCTCTCCTGCGATAATGGGATTTTTTCAAACTGGCTATGTCCGATGATAACGGCATCATAATCGCCTGTGGCAATACGGGAACAGAACTTTTTACGGTTGGCAGGTTCAAAATCCTTTTTCGTTGCTGCAAGGATATTTGCTCCTGGATATAACCGTAAGAAATCACTTGCCCACTGCTCGGTCAAATGGTTCGGCACTACAAATAATGACTTCTGGCATAGTCCCAGACGCTTGCTTTCCATTGCCGCTGCTGTCATTTCAAAGGTCTTTCCGGCACCGACGCAATGCGCAAGCAGGGTATTATCTCCATACAGCACATGGGCAACCGCATTTTTCTGATGCGGCTTTAATTCAATATCCGGTGTCATGCCCGGAAATTTCAGATGCGAACCGTCATATTCTCTTGGTCTGGTGGAATTAAAAAGCTCATTATATTTTGCCACAAGTGTCTGCCTGCGTTCCGGATCACGAAATACCCAGTCCTTAAATGCTTCCCTTATTGCTTCCTGCTTCTGGCTTGCAATCATGGTTTCCTTTTTATTGAGGACTCTCTTTTCCTTTCCATCCTCCTCAATGGTGTCATATACTCTCGTATCTTTGAGGTTCAGGGAATCTTCCAATATCTTATAGGCATTTACCCGGCTTGTACCGTATGTCATGTTGACAAGCGTATTGCCATAGTCCGCATTTTTGCCCTTTACATTCCACTCTCCGGTTACACCCGAAAACTGCACACCTATCGTATCCCTGCGGAATAAATGTTCCGGTGTCTGGAAGATGTCACGCATAAAATCATTGAAATACTTTGGATCAATCCATGTGGCACCGATACGCACCTCAATCTCCGATGCGTCCAGCTCCCTCGGCTGTACCTGCGTAAGAGCCTGTACATTTTGGGCATATTCCGGGTGATTTTCCGCATAAGTTGTTGCTATGGCAAGTTTCTCACGCACATTGCCGCTTAGATACTGGTCTGCTGTCTCCCAGACATCGGTAAGCGGGTTCTGAAAAATGACACCACGAAGCTCCTCAGTAAGTGTATCCTTATCTTTTCCGGTAAGCTCTCCCATAAAATCAAGGTCGATTTTAGCTTTCTCTGCTAAAGATACTGCCAGCGCTTCACTTGCAGTATCCACGCTTGTGACCACCTCTGCCCTTTTAATGGTACGCTTCGTGAACATATCCGCCTTGCCTTTGAAATTGCCCTCATCATCAAGTTTTTCCAAGGAACACAGCAGACAATAACTGCTGTCCTGATTAAAAGCTCTCTTATTCGTCTGCGAATTGATCAGACCATATTTCTTAGAGAAATTATCATACAGACTGTTAAGCTCTGCCTGTTTTTCTTTGATTGCCGCATCGGAATATTCCTCAAGCTGCATATCAATCAGCTCCTGCGTACAGTTACGGATTGCCACCATTCCCTTGATACGCTCTTTTGCTGTGTCTGATACTTCCACAGGCTTCATGACAGAGTTTTCACGGTAATACACTTCATTCTCCACCACAGTATAGCTGAAATTCTTGACAGACGGATCAGCTGGAATACTCTGCCTGCTCATTTCATCCGCAAGCTCCTCATCCAGATCAATCATATCAATCTGTCCAGTGATGTTTTGAAGTGCTTTCGCTAACTGCTCCTCAAATGGTCTGCTTTCATCTGCCTTACAGGTGCTTTCCATGCCATAAGGACCGGATACCATTTCCATCTTTCCTACGATCTGCTCCGGGTGCTCTGCAAAATAAGCGTTCATTGCAATGCCGTCTGCATCTTTTCCCAGATGTACCCAGTCCGGCTCTCTCTCCACCATGCGGTCACGTTTCTGGAAAAATAAAATATCCGAAGTGACCTCTGTTCCTGCATTTGCCTTAAATGCTGTGTTCGGAAGTCTTACAGCACCAAACAGATCTGCTCTTTGTGCAAGGTATCTTCTGACCTCCGGACTTGCCTTATCCATGGTTCCCTTGCTTGTGATAAAAGCAACCACACCACCGGGACGCACTTTATCCAACGTCTTTGCAAAGAAATAATCATGGATCAGGAAATTGTTTTTATCATACTGCTTATCTGCCACCTTATACTGACCAAAAGGAACATTTCCGATTGCCACATCAAAGAAATCATTCGGATAATCGGTCTTTTCAAAGCCTTTGATCTGCACATCTGCCTGCGGATAAAGCTGTTTTGCAATCCGTCCGGTAATGCTGTCAAGCTCCACTCCATACAGTCTGCTTTCTTTCATTGAATCCGGCATCATACCGAAAAAGTTACCGATACCCATGGAAGGCTCCAGTACATTTCCTTTGGAAAATCCCATTTTCTCCAATGTTTCATACATCTGGCGGATAATAACCGGACTTGTATAATGGGCATTCAAGGTACTTTCCCTTGCCATGCGGTACTCCTCTGTCGATAACAGTTCCTTTAACTGCTGATATTCCGCTGACCAGTTTGATTTGCTCTCGTCAAACGCATCGGCAAGACCGCCCCAGCCGACATACTGGGATAAAATCTGCTGTTCTTCCGGTGTCGCATAGCGATTTTCTCTCTCAATCTGCTCCAACAGCTTGATTGCTGCAACATTTCTCTGGAATTTTTCTTTTGGAGAACCTTCACCCAAACGGTCATCGCTGATATGGAAATTGACAGCGTTACTTTTATCCGGTGCAGCCACATTTATTTCCTGTACAGTCTTATTCTCCTCTGCCGAAGGTGTAAGCGGCTCCCATTCTCCGGTAAGCACCTGTGACAGCATTTCCTCTGTCTGTCGGTCTGCTTCTCCATTCTCCAGACGCTCACGGGCAAACTGCGTATCTATACTGTCCAGTTCATCTTCAGTCTGTTCTGTAACAACATTCTGTTCCTTTTCATCAGGAACCTCCGCTTCTGCTTCCCTGCCACTTTCTGCAAGCTCATTCCCCCAGTCCATTGCTTCCTGCAAAGTCGAAAATGTCTCCAATGCCGGGCGGGTGGTGTCTGCCGTATCATAAATAGCATATCCCTCCGCTTCCTTATCAATCCAAAGGAATACTCCCTCTGATAAGGTGGCACTCCACTGTGTCGGATTTCCATATTCATCATCTGCATCATGTACCACATGCCACGCTAATTCCTGCACTTCATCCGGCTCTGCGATACCATCCGTCCCCTCAAAGCGTGAAAACACTTCTGCTTCGTGCCTGTCAATATTTTCCTCTGCAATGGCATTGATATAATCGTCCTCTACTTCGCTACGCTCCGGCTTATGGTCGTATTCAAAGGTTTTCCCATTGACCTGTGCATAATAAAAACTGCTGTCCTCTATGTTATTTCCAAGCAGGTATTTCTCTTTTTCACTGCCCCACTGATCAACCGGAATGCATTCATATCCATCAATCGTGACTGTTTCCTGTGCTTCCTTTTCTTTTTCCCGAAGCACATTGATATATCTTCTCGCCTGATTGGTAAATCCGTCCAATACCGCCGGATGTGAGCTTAGAATCAGATCATTGTTCTGCCACTCATTTTCCGCAACAATGCCCTTTGCCCAGTCCTTATTGTTCTGCGAAAAACGACCGTCATAATCAAAATGCGTAACCGTATTTGCAAGAACAAATTCCACACAGTCAATGCCATATTTATCTATGATCTCATCTGCGGTATTCCTCGGAAGAACAAAACCATTGAATTTCTCAGCAATCAGTGCATCAATGTCTTTCTTACACTCTAACCGCTGTCCATGCTCCAGACGGGAAAGCTCACGCTGTCTTGCCTTTTCTGCCTGTTCTTCCTTATATGCCTTATAATTCTCTTTCCCCTGTGGAGATAAATATTTATCCTCATGGATCAGCTCCCTAAGCCTTTTCTCCACAACATTCCAGTTCAGAAGCACTTTTGCATACGGATTGCCATAACTGCCTTTCTCCAGACGGATACCTTTCCCATCATGTTCATTATGGGAATCATCATTGCCTGGAAGTCCACCGGAACCACCACCGATGCCATATTCATTTTTCAGAAAAGCAACTGTTTCTTTTTGGTCATGTCCTTCCATGAAATACTCATAGATGCGGAAAGCTCCATGTTCATAGCCGCTTCCTCTACCAAGTGCATAGTCAATTTCATCCTGTGTGATAAAATCTTCCTGTGCTACCTCCACCGCATCCGGCAATGGAAATTCCAGTCTCTCCCTGTCATGGTCTGCTATCTCCGATAACAGATATTCCGGTGATTTCACATGCCGCCATTTTAATTCGGCTTCACCCGATGCAAGTCGCTCTGCCGCATCCTCCAAGACATTTTTAAGCTGTTCCCTGCCCTCATGGGTGGAAAGAAGCTCCATGAGTTTTGCTTCACTTTCCGGATAATTTCCTGCTTTTAAGCCAAGCTCCTCCGGCATTTCATCCATTCCATCTCGCAGGAAGAAATAGATCTGATTGGCAACACGATTTCTCTCCTGTGTATCTACAAGAAATGCTTCACTGGCACTCATATAAGTACCATTTTCGATCATGGAACGGATATGGCTCTCCACATCTTCCCAATCCATCGTGACAATCGGTGTTTCCCTTGCCTGTGTTCCATAGCCGACACTCATACCATGCTCATCGAACCACACTGATACTGGATTTCCATTGATTTCAAAACCTTTTCCGGTCTGTCCGTACTCATTTTTCAGAAAATCCACCATCTGCTCGGCATTTCTGCCCTCTGTGTACTTTGCAAAGATACGCTTTCTGCTGTGCTGTTTTCCTCCACCACTGCGAAGAATGGTTTCAAGCTCATTCTGTGGCAAAGAAAAAGCAGCGGGCATGGTATATTTCATACTTGCTTCCGCTGCTGCGACTGTTCCGACCTGCTCCTCAAAAGAAGGAAACAGGCTGAGTTGTGTAAAGGTGGGTTCCGCTGCGTCTCCCCGGAGAAGATCATCGGTATCTGTTACAGACTGTAAACCAGTTCTCCCAGAACTACTTCCTCTGCTCGGTTCCGGATGCTGTTCATCTTCGCTACCCAGAGCATCTGATCGGCTTCCTTGAGCTGTTCGGTCACTCCCTCTGTTGCCGCCATCTGGCTCGTCAGCTTCTCCATTCTCTCCTCTGCCTGCTTCTGGATCGTCAGCAGGTGTTCTTTCAATGTTCCTTTCAGAAGAAACGCTGAGTACACGCCCCTGTGGTTCTCCTTCAGATAAGTCTCTCTCATCATTCCGTACTTCGTTACCGTTCCCTCCGGCTGAATGTCCGCCTGTAATGTCGGGATCAGGTAATCCCCGTTCTTCTCGTATGTCAGATTCATCGCTATTGCCCCTTTCTACGCTGTTTTGGTTGTTGTCTATCTGTTCTTCATGTCCGCTCTCGCTTTCACGCTTTAACGCATTGTAGTCTATTTCAGAAGTATTTGCAAGTCCTTTCTGCGTTAAATTTTCTGTTTGTTCCTGTTCGTGGCTCCTGTTATATGCCCTTATGGTTCTTCCAATCTCTAAAAGTACCGGTTTTGCAAGCTCATTGGCTGCATCTCCAAGTACCGCAAGGGTGTCCATGGAATTAAATTCATGGATAAAATCAAAAGCAAACTCCGAACCATACTCCTGCATATCTGCACCGCAGGCAGATAAAAGTGTAAAAGAAATGCTGTCCGATAATGTCTCACGCAAGCGGATACCGACATTCTGCTCGTCCAGTCCCTCTAAAAAACTGCCCTCGATCATGTACTGCAGATCCGGCAGCAATTCCTCATAATAATCTGCCGCAATCCTCTCAGCTATCTCCATAAGTCTTTCTTCAAACAGCTTCTTATCATCTGTGGCACCATAGGTCTGCTCCAGACGCCTAATTACATCTTCCTTATGTTCCTCATGCAATTTCCAAAGTTCCGGATAGCGTCCGATTCTCCTTGCCGCATGGACATCTGAAACATCAAAAACATATTTCAGACGCTTGCCATGTGCTTCGTCCTCGTCCAGAAGTGCAATACCCTTTGCCCCTTTGTTTACCCAGCAGTGCATCCGCTCGTTCCACAGCTCTATGGAAGCACACGCTGTTGCATCCGGTCTTTGTGCATAGATCAAAAGCTGTTCCCGGAACGGATATTTATACAGTCTTGCCGCTGTGGTCAGGTATTTCATCCATTCCTCACGATTTTTGACAACCTCGGCTGCTGTCTCTTTTGCCAGAGCCGATATAAAATCATATTTTCTCACACAGTTCTCCTTCCTGTCATAGATACGACAAAAAGGCAGCCACATACACTACATGACTGCCTTTCCTTTGCTTCCCGTTACTTTCCTATTCCGTTGTACCGAAGCTGAAAGTCTTACTCTCAGCCGCTTTCTTTGGCGTAAACCTTGCCTTAACTTCCGCAACCCTCCCCTCTAATGCCTGAAACATCACATCTACCTGTTCCTGTGTATATTCGTAGGAACCTCGATTTGCAAGATTCTCCAGTCTGCCAATAGCATCAACCGCCTTATTCATGCGGTACTCGCCAATACGGATAAACTTCTCCGCCTTTGTCTCATTTTCCTTTGCCGCAGGCTTACCCTGCATTTCCTCTGCTGTCATTGTTACATTTGTTTCTTCCATGTGTTTTCCTCCATTTTTTGATATAAAATTAGAGCGTACAGGTTTTCCCATACGCTCTGACGCTGTGTTGTTATTTTAGTTATGTGTGGTATTAGTGTTGCACCAACAAACTGAAATTTTCAAATTAGTCTTTGCAAATAACCTTTGAATCTTCACCATCAATTACAATTCCCTGACGGTTGTTAATTGGGCATAGATTCAAATC
>OGFZ01001389.1_pt1 | contig 9904 bp, 9 predicted proteins | sample 1571081 | NCBI WGS metagenome assembly OGFZ01 (sample SAMEA2582039, study PRJEB24529) | metagenome | biome: Human gut stool | place: China | collected 2011
ACTTAAAATCCTTTGGCCATTGCGGCTGTGCGGGTTCAAGTCCCGCTTCGAGTACGAGTATTCCTGATTAAAGGCTCTGTAAATCATTGATTTACGGAGCTTTTTGTTTATATGCCTGTCATGGAGCTATCCTGTCTCTAGTGTTGATTAAAGCTGGTTTTTGGCTTGATTTATGAGACTTATGTAAACCAAGATGTAAACCAGAAATGCGTATGAAAGCAACGGTTAATGTGTTGTGTTACAGATCTAAAACTCTTAGTAATGGTGAACATCCATTGATGATTTGTGTGTGTAAAGACGGCAAACGGAAGTATGTCAGTCTTGGAATCTCTGTCAATCCTAAATTTTGGGACTTTGAGAAGAGTACTCCTAAACGTAACTGTCCTAATAGAGAACAGCTGATTAAGGTAATTAATGAACAAGAGCAGAAGTATGCAGAGCAGATACTTGAGTTCTCTGTAGAGAAGCGAGAGTATACACCTACTACTTTAATTGAAGCGATTGTACCAGTCCAGAAGGCTAGAACGGTCGGCGAACTGTTTAATGAGTATATAGCCCAACTTAAAGACGAAGGTAGGTTAGGGTATGCGCTTTCTGTACAACAGGTATGTAACTCTCTGTTGAAGTATAAAGGGCATTTAGATATATACTTCTCAGAGATAGATGTGAATTGGTTGAAAGCGTATGAATCGTGGTTAAGATGTTGTAAGTTGGCAGATAATACAATCGGTATCAGATTCAGAACGCTACGAGCAGTTTATAACTTGGCTTTGGCAGAAGGTCTGGTAAAAGCGGATTGCTATCCATTCAAGAAGTACAAAGTCTCTAAATTACATAAGGAGACAGCTAAACGTGCTATAACGAAAGAACAGGTGAAGCAGGTTATCGATTATGATGTGTCAGGAGCACGCTTTTATAAAAGATTGGCTGTTGATATGTTTGCTTTCTCTTACTTAATGGGTGGTATCAACTTTACTGATATGGCGTTTCTTACCGACAAGAATGTTGAAGGAGGGCGTTTAGTGTATGTTCGTCAGAAAACGAAGAAGCTTATAATGTTGCCATTACAGGAGAAGGCTGTTGAGATAATGAATCGTTATCGTTCCTCACAGCGTAAATTCATATTTCCAATCTTGGATGAACGAGAGAGGACTTTACGGCAGATAAGGAATCGTATATATGATGTGTTGGATAATGTGAATGGCTATCTAAAGGAGATTGGAAAAGAGCTAGGCGTTGAATTGAAGATTTCTAGTTATGTTGCTCGCCATTCCTATGCTACCGTTTTAAAACGTTCAGGAGTTTCTACTTCTGTAATCAGTGAATCTTTAGGACATAGTTCAGAGCGAGTGACACAGATATATCTAGATAGCTTTGAAAACAAGCAACTGAATGATGCAATGAAGAATTTACTTTGATACTTAATTAATCCCCATTTGTAGCAATGCAAGTGGGGATTTCTTTTTAACTTTACAACTCCTAATGCAGATATGACATGAAAGATTACATACTACCAATTCCAGAACTAAAGCAATTAGAGCCAATCTTAACAGAGTACTTTGGTTATAAGCGTGCTATGTTTGAGAGTGAACTACTACATGCCTATTATACTCACTATCCCAATGGGATTGATAAGGAGATAGCCAATGCCTATATGATTGATAGTCCAATTCTGGATGAGTTTGCAGTAGATAATGGTGCATTTGACTATCACCGTTACGCACCAAGACCAGCCTCAACGAGTAAGACATTTGATCCTAGTAGCTTTATAATGGATTCAGACTTTAACATCACTATCACCTTGTCAGATGATAAGATCTTAAAAAAACTGTTTGATCTGTTACAAGATCATGGAGAAGCAGACTATAACGAAGTCATTGGTACAACCTTGATTGTAGTAGCTGCTATATATGAGAAGTATAAGAATGGTGAGCTTTACACAGAAGTTACCATGTCAGAGGACACACTACCTTATCTGGAACAAGTCCGTCCAGAAATGCTTAAGCTATATGAGTTGCTAAACACCAAGAGGTACTCACCTAGTAAGAAGAAAGAGTTGAGATCACTAAATTCTATCACCATTGATAATGGAGTTAAGAAGATAACACTAGACAACTCATGTCATTGGCTTACTGACTTACTGGATAACTACCTACATATATACTTAGGAGTAAACAGTCTGGAAGAAGCCCAAGCGGAATTGAAGGAAGTATATGCAGCCAAGAAAGGCAGAAAGACTAAGAATCATGCTTGCGAATTAATCATGTACGGTACATTCCACCTGTTACAGAAGTACTTTTCACTAAAGACAAAGAGCGAACAGATACGCATGACTTTAGACTACATGAGGCTACTGTTTGAAGAAGGCAGCTTCAATGATGACGAGAACTACACCAATGCAGCTATAGCCTACTTAGTGAAGCAAGGCTATAAACCTATGTGGAAGCCTAAGCAGATAGCAGACTACAATTTCTCACCTACTAATCGATCTACAGAACATCTCTGGTAATTTATAATCTACCAATCCTCACAGACTACCATGTAATTACGTGGTAGTTTTTTTATATCCTTAAATTAGCTAACTTGCTGATATACTACTATCTAAAGAATTGCCTTGAAATGGCTCTCCATTCTTTATAACACACCTCTTGACAATTCCTCACCTTTGCAACGTAATCGAAAGACAAACGGTGCGCACCAGTTAGTTTAATGGTTACAATTTTAATTAAAGACCTAATGTTGGATAAGTTAAACGTATAAAAATATGATAAATAGTAATAATACCCATGAGATAACTAACGAAGTTTATACTTCAAGTTTTAAATTTAATAAAGATAAGATGGTAAAAGAGAATCAATCTACAGAGCTCATTAAGAATGATGCAGTAGAACAAGCACGCATTACACTGGGAGAGAAGAAGAAGTTTCTTGCAGATAACGCTAATGCTGATAAGAACATCATTAAATCAGCCCAAGTAAACATCTCTAAGGCAGAGAAGGAGTATACAAAGGCAATGAAGTCTGTTACACTCCCAACTACACATGTAGAATTGTGGAAGGTGGATGAGTCCACAGATGAATGTGAAGTCATCAGTAAAATGAAGACTGAAATCATTATCGCCAATTCTGAGTACAGCATGGCTACAACAAAGGTTAATACAGAATTAGGAAAGGAACTGATTCAAGATGGTAGTTTTGAGAAAGAACCTATATATGTTACTCATGCCCAACTCTTCTATGATGCAGGTATTGAATTGAAAGATCTCAATGGTAATGTCATTCCTAAAGATACGCCTAATGTCTATGTGTCTGTTGATAAAGCTAATCAGTACTGGCAATGGCAAGCTTATCACGAAGCAAGCATTGACTCTATTGTTAAGGACGGGCAACCTCTGACTGTTGAGAATGTAAGAGTAAAGGAATTTAGCACTTTGCAAGAGTTTGCTCAGTACAGAGGAGTTAATAATGTGTTGAGTAGAGGTTTTAACGGCTTGGAAAAGGCAGGCAATGCAGCATTGGCTACACAGGATGAATTTTATCAAAAGATATTCAAGGTTAGCACAGAATTGAAAGCTAATGTAAGCGTAGTCACTAAGTACTATAACCATGGCAAGTTACTAGGGGGGAAGGTTTGGAACAGCGCAATGTTAGGTGTGGTTATCGATAATCTTCAATACGATTTAAGTGTTGGGGACAAAATCATCAAGACACTGCAAGATAAAGCCTTTAAGAGCAAAAACATAAAGGAACGTTACATGATAGATGCAATTACCCAGTTAGCTAATTATACTCCACAAGGAGCAACAGACAAGATTGGAATTGATGAGACACTTAAAGTTATACAGTCTTTAAGTAAGGAAGATATAAGGTTTCTGGAAGCGGTAACTTCAGACAAGGTTAATGAGATCTACTCTAGATTGCTAACTCAATACCTTCATAATCATGAAATGATCAAAAACCGAGAGGTTGTCTAACAGAATTAGAGCCAATGTGACAGGTTGGCTCTTCTACTCTCAATTCTCAGAAAGTGGTGAATTTCCACTATATAATTATGTGGTTTTCCCCAGTAGTTGAAGTAGAGAGTAATCTAAAGTCTGATTAATTGGGTCACAGGTAGCAGTTTGTAAATCACCAAGCAGAGATGATGATAAAGTTGGAATCTCCAAAGAGTGGTGAATTACCCCTATATAAAAGGATGAATTACCCCAGAATTTAGAGTTGAGAGTTATATAAAGTTTGATAATTAAGGTCACAGCTAACAGATTTAAAATCACCAAAGATAACTTATGGTAAAGTTAGAAATTCAAGAACGGGACGGCTTCCTCATTATGGATGACTTCCCAGAGAACTGTATCTTCAACAAGGTGAAGACAGGATGTGGTGCTACTACGATAGCACTTACTAATGACGAGAATTATATAATTGCCGTACCTACGACAGAGTTAGTAATTAATAAGTGTTATCCACCTAAGGATAAGAATGGTAAGGACGTTACTTGGAAGAGGTCACAGATTCAAGCAGGCGTAAGTCCTACTAATGATAGACTGTTTGGCTTGTATGGCAAGTTCACTAAGACAGTGCAAGCCAAGTTAAAGAAGTTCCTTAAACAGGACGGAGTAAAGAAGATAATTTGCACGTATGACAAGGTAGAGACTTTAATTCCTCTTATCAATGCGTCAGAGTTCAAATTACTGGCAGATGAATACCATAACCTTCTGAAACAGTATGGGTTTAGGACAATGGTGATAAATCAAATCATAGAGAACTTCAAATGCTTCAAGTCTCATTGCTTCCTGACCGCAACCCCTATCCCAGAACTGTTCAAGCCCAAAGTCTTTGCTGAAATGACAGAGTACGTGGCTGACTGGAAGACAGTGGATAAGATTACAATCTACCCATATCCATGTAAAAGCGCAAGCACTACAGCAGCTAACGTTATCAAGCATTATAAAGACAACGGTTACTTTGTGTTAGACGGGATTAAGAGTGAGGAAGCTTACTTCTTTGTTAATAGCGTAAGAGAGATTAAGGAGATACTTAAACAGGCTAAACTAACCAATGATGATTGCAGAATTATATGTGCGGATGACGAGAAGAACCATTACAAACTGGAAGGCTTTGAAATCTCCAGTTCAACAGCTCCCGCCAAACGGTTTACATTTGTGACCTGTAAGGCATTTGAAGGAGTGGACTACTACTCTGAAACGGCAATCTGCTTCATTGTTAGTGATGGTTACAACAAGCATACCCTAATCAGTATTGATATGGATATACCTCAGATTGCAGGACGTATCAGAACCAAGTCCAATCCGTTCAGAAACAAGATAGTCCATATCTTCAATCCAAAGGTTATGAACTACTACCTTCCATTTGCTGAAATGAAGCAGAAGATAGCTAAGGAACTTGCAGCAGCAGAGGAACGGGTACAGGTTTTGAATGAGAGTAAGTTAGGGGAAGTTGCAAGGAAACAGCAGGACGATGAGCTTAAGAAATTGGGGGCTGATACATATATCATCAAGAAGGGTGACAGGTATGAAGTCAATGACATGGTTGCCCAGTTAAAACTCTACCAACACTGGACTACACGTATAGTGTACAGGTCAGCGGAAGCATTGCAAGAGGCTTATAAGCAATTGGGAATGTCACTAACCAAAGGGTATGAATGGAGTATCGCAGATGAAAAGGTAGTAAAGGACATTATCAAACCAATACAATTCAAAGACTACCTCAAACGCTTCTGTGACTTAAAAGAGAAGTCTTCCCTAACGGATAATGAGCAACGGGAATTAAAAGCGATAACAGATAAATATCCATTCTTGGAGCAGGGACATAAGCAGCTTGGGCAGACGTTGAGAAGGTATAGAACTATAAAGGGAATTAAGGCACTGATTGAGTAGGATTGAACTCCAGACCATTAAATTGGTTTGGAGTTTCTTATACACCCCAACTCAAATTTGGTAGTATCTAAAATCATCCCCCCCACTACCTTATATATAAGAAGTAATTCTATATAGTGATTAGAATTACATAGAGTAGGATCATTAATCAGACAGTGAGCATGAGGTATAAGATACGCACTCTATAGTAGTGTTACTCTACACACCCCTTCCCCATGATTGAAGTGAAATGAATGGTTTATCGTGAATCGCTTTCTAACTCACAAACCTTTTGAATCTATGAAATGTGCTGTTCAATCTATAGCTAACAGATGATTCAGTATAAGCAGACACAGAAGTAAGTGATAAGGCAAGTACTTCATATCAGATCATTCATTTACTATCTAATTTACTGATTACTAATCTAAGACAACACGTATGGAGACTTTAAAGATGTTAGCTACGATTGGAATTATACTAATCGTACCATTGATTCTACTTCCACAATTCTTTGTGGGCTTACTAGTTCTAGGAGTGGTATACTTCGCATTCAGACAACCTTCTAATTGATAAGACTATGAAAAGCTTGTTTTATCTACTAGTTGTAACCGTCACTATGATTATAGCTATGTTATCATTTCCTCTATTAATAGTGGGCTATATAGCCTTACTTGCCTATGCTCTTATAAAAGGATAGAAGTTACTAAGACAATCACTTTACTAATTAGACATTATGAATTTAGATTATAAAGTTGGAGAGGTGGAGCTTGCTTATAAGCCTACTACCAAAAAGAGAAGCAAAGTTGCCAGTTCTGCTGACGCTTACAAGATTCTACTACCTACTTATAAAGAAGGTACGATAGATTACAAAGAGTACTTTAAAGTACTTTTCTTAAATCAGGCTAGCCAAGTTCTGGGATATACTTTAATTTCAGAAGGAGGTATAACAGAGGCAAGCGTAGATGTCAGATTGATACTGCAAGCTGCGCTACTTACTAACTCTGTATCTTTAATCTTGGCACACAATCACCCTAGCGGTAACTTAAAGCCTAGTATACAGGATATACAATTAACCAAGTTCATTAAAGAAGCTGCCGAATTAATGAGGATTAATGTACTGGATCATATCATTATGACAAGTGAAAGCTACTATAGCTTTAATGACGAAGGCACGCTTTAACTAGTTTGTGTTCAAATTGGGAATGTGTTCAATTAAATCTATAAAGGTGGTTTGAACACATTCCTTCATGTTATCAATTTAATCAAAGACTTTAATGAAAGCAAATGCAGTGATTTACGCACGTGTATCCTCTGTAAGTGACAGACAGGATACAGCAAGACAAATTCAAGATTTAACAAAGTACGCCAACGCACAGGAGATTGAAGTAGTCTCTATCTTTGAGGAACATATAAGCGGTGCTAAGAAAAATGAAGAGAGGCAAGTTTTAACGGACTGTTTGGAGTACTGTACCGCCAATCCTGTTAATTACTTGCTACTGTCTGAATTATCCAGACTGGGCAGAAGTACATTACAGGTACTTCGTTCCTTAGAAATTCTACATGAAGCTAAAGTATCAGTTTACATTCAGAACTTGGGACTTTACACACTTCAAACGGACGGTAAAGTTAATCCTATCGTCTCAATTCTGATAACCATACTAGCGGAGATGTCTAACATTGAGCGTTCTAACATAGTATATCGCCTCAACAGTGGAAGAGCTAACTACATTGCTAAGGGTGGTAAACTTGGTAGAAAGGTTGGCAGTACTAAGACAGAAGAGAGAAAGCGAGAAGAGTATAAAGAGGTGATTCAGCTTTTAAAGAAAGGTTACTCAATTAGAAATGTAGCTAAATTACAAGGTCTTGGTATCTCTACAGTTCAACGGATCAAGAATCAATTTATCAGCTCATAGACTTATAACTTGGTTAGGATCAAATCTCTAAAATTCTACCTTTATAGGGATTTTACTAATTTGCTCCTAACCTTGATTTATAGACTAGAGGTAAGCCTCAACGATTAATGAACAATAGTTCTTGCTAATCAAACGTAAATTCGTAACTTTGTAGCAATTTCAGATACCTAATGAGTTAGGACTGAAAGGACATAGTTAATGAAGAGCGTTTAAGATATTACCTTGTTCAGAAAATCGCCAATTTAATGAACAGCTCAAGGTGATAGGCAAGAACGCTCACGTCAATGTTATATATCTACTTCAATCAGAAGTAGTTTATATATCGTTTGGCGTGGGCTTGTTTATCGTTGAGTTGTGGGTGTTTGGCGATACCTCTGAACAGTGATTTCAAGTTCCCACGCCTCTTTGTGTGTAGTAGCCAACTATAGGGAACAGGTTGGCATTAATACAAGTATCTAAGAAACAGACAGTCTATCTACTAATCAATTGCAGTTCTATTAAAGAAGTGTGCAACCTTCGTGTTGCGTTCCTCACACTTATATCTCAATTACTAACGCCTCTAATGGGAACGTAGAGACACAAACAGATTTATATAACGATGAAGACATTAAGATTAATTGGTACAACCTTGTTAATGGTAGTACTGTGCTTGAACTTTACCGCTTGTGGTGACGATGATGAAGAGAACTCTATCGTAGGTACATGGAAGAGTGAAGTTGCAGATAGCTACGGTTATACTGTAGCATTTACATTCAATTCAGACGGAAGTGGTATATGGGAAGAGTTTAAGGATAACAAACCTCAGGATTCAGAAGCATTCACTTATACTGTTAAAGGAGATAAGGTGACATTTACATGGGAAGATGGTGAAGTATATACATCTACTTTTTCCATTTCAGACAATCGTTTGACGATTAAAGACAATGAGGATTCTGAGACCTATATAAAGATTAAGTAACTAAGAACTAACAATGAAGACATTAAGATTAATTGGTATGGCTATAGTAGCCATTATAATGAGTGTAAACTTCGCAGCCTGTGGCGATGATGACGACGAAGAAGATAACAGACCTCTTGCAGAGAAGTTAATAGGACATTGGGTATTAACCTATGAAGAAGGATTCATTAAGGATTCTGAGTATCCCGATGATGATGAAGCATGGAGTCATGCACCTAAAGACGAATGCGAGTACTTTGGTAACTTTACTTTCAGAGCAGACGGGACATATAGTGAGTACGATTTAGACGGTACAAGCAATCCTCAAAGCATTGAGAAATGGTCTGTTAATGGTGATGTTATAACACTCATTGAAGACGAACATGAACAGTATGACTTAAAAGTTCTTGAGATTACTTCTGACAAGTTAGTACTTGAACACTACTTCAAAGATGAAGGTTATGAAGTTAGAGCTAAGATGACCTATAAAAGAGGATAATTCCCAAGTAAAAAATGAAGGCAGCATTTGAAGTTCAATTCACTTGCTGCCTTTAATCTACTTCCTTCTCTTCTTTACAAGTTTGTGCTTGTCTTTCTTAGTTGAATTTAAGAAGAACTGTTCTAACATCTCCCTTGTAACAGGTAAGTATGTGATCTCTGTAAGTGTAGTTTCTTTGATCTCTTGTGGTAGATAATGAATTGAGTTAGCCTTTTCCGTTACTCTCATATCAGTGTTAATGTAAATGGGTTGATAATTGATTTATCTACTACAAAGGTACTAAGAAGGGAAGAGTGAATCTAATGTAAGTAGATATACTATATGTTATAGAGTAGAGATATGACTTTAGTCTAGTTCTTAAGTAGTGAATTGCTTGATAAGCTATTTAATGAACAATGTCGTAAGATAGGAGCTGTTTAACTACCTATGTGGCGTAGGTTAAACACTTATAAAGAGATTATTAATTTTTTGAAGAACTTATCTTGCTTTGCATAGTTGATGTAAACCAAAATGTAAACCAGAGTATAGTTGGTACAGAGGTCCTTATATAACGTCTTGTGTAATCGGTTGATTTACAGCGGCTTTTTGAAAGGATGCTCGAATGGTGGAATGGTAGACACGAAGGACTTAAAATCCTTTGGCCATTGCGGCTGTGCGGGTTCAAGTCCCGCTTCGAGTAC
>OGFZ01001391.1_pt1 | contig 9899 bp, 8 predicted proteins | sample 1571081 | NCBI WGS metagenome assembly OGFZ01 (sample SAMEA2582039, study PRJEB24529) | metagenome | biome: Human gut stool | place: China | collected 2011
ACAAGAAATAACAGGGATACTTTCACGTTGACAAACCTCGATAATATTGAGTTTTGCCGTTACCATATCGATAGCGTCGATAACATAATCAACGTGCAAGCTTTGAATGAATCCAGGGTAGTTTTCCTCAGTATACATAATATCATGAGTTTCTATCACTACATCTGGATTAATGGAAAGAGCTCTTGCCTTTGCTACCTCCACCTTACGCTCTCCAATTGTGTCATGAGTCGTAATCATTTGGCGGTTTAAGTTACTAGGTGCAATAGAGTCGCCATCGATAAGAACGATGCGTCCCACACCAGCTCGAACTAGTGCCTCAAGGGCACCACCACCAACGCCGCCAACACCAAAGAGAGCCACAGACGTATCTTTTAAGGTTTTGATTTTATCAGGACCAACTAGCCACTCTAAACGAGTTAACATATATTCCATTAGTATTTACCTGCTGGAATGATTTCTGTCCAATACCCGTCTGGATCGGCAATAAAGTAAATGCCCATGTCAGCATTTTCGTAAGCTACAACGCCCATCTCTTTATGTTTTTTTAGAGCTGCTTCGTAGTCATCTACATAAAATGCCAAGTGGAATTCATTATCCCCTAAATTATAAGGGCGATCCCAATCGCGCAACCATGTAAGTTCTAATTCATGTGCCGTATATGGACTTTTTAAATATACAAGGGTAAAAGCACCGCTTGGGTCTTCCAAACGACGAGCCTCTTCAAGCAGTAAGGCCTCTTTATAGAAGGCTAAACTCTTATCAAGATCCTTAACATTTATATTATTATGAGCAAATGAAAACTTCATAGGACCTCCTTAATTAATTCCAGTATGTTTTTGTAGGAATTCTCCTCTTTTAATAGTATCACATTTGACAATTCTATAGCTAGTTAATAACAAATTTTGCCGTACTACCATCGTCACCACGTGTGACCTCTAAGTGGGCCGGTATACGAGTCTTTAATTCAGGTACATGGGAAATCATGCCGATAAGACGACCTGATGATTGTAATTTCACCAGTGTTTCCATGGCGAGTTCCAACGTATCAGGATCGAGGGTACCAAAGCCTTCGTCGATAAACATCGTATCCATATGAATACCACCTGCATAACTTTGAATGACATCAGCTAGGCCCAAGGCAAGGGCCATAGAGGCCAAGAAGGTTTCACCACCAGACAAGGTGTTCGCTGGTCTTGATTGACCTGTGAAAGCATCCATAACTGCCAAATCTAGGCCTTGTTTGCCTCGTCCACCACCAGTATAGTCAGAACGTTCCAAGGAATAGCGATTACGGCTCATCGTTTGAAGACGTAAATTAGCTGCATATACAACTTCATCTAAAATAGCTCCCAATACGTAGCGCTCAAAGGTTACATTTTTGAACCCTTGTTCACCGCCATTTGCCAAGTCATTTAGGCGACTTAAGAAAGTGACTTCCTCACGGGCTTCGCCCATAACCTGTTCAAGTGTCTCTAGGGAAGCCAGTGTTGTTTCAATATGTTTCGTTTCTTTATCCCAAGCCGCAAGAGAACCCACCAAATTATCGCGCTGCTCTACTGCCGCATCATATACTTCATTGGAAACCGTATCACTTGGCTCCACTACAGATTGAGCATGCTTTAAGGCCGCATCATATACAGCTTGAGCTTTATTGAAAGCCTCGTCCAATGCATGTAGTTCAGTTCTAAATGTATCTAAGACCTTATAATCATCCAACGCATCTATAAAATCATCTTCAGATAAAGAAATCGATTGCAATGATTCTACATAGTCTTTATTGAGTACATCAAGATTTTTTGTTTCTTCCTGCACTTGGGCAGATAAGATTTCTAGACGTCCCCGTTTAGCATTAAGCACTTCTCTAGCAGAATCTAAATTTGCTTTACATACTTTTACCTGTTCATCGTAGTCTGTAAGCTCAGACGCTAATAATTCTATCTCTTTATGCCATGCAGCTACATCCGTAGTTGGCAAGCTTTCAGAAAGAGCATCAATCTTAGCCTGTACCGTACTAATCTGAACCTCTAAATTGTGCAAGTTATCAAGTAATTCCTTATGAGCCGTCTCCAGTTTCGCTAGTGTATCTTTAGCCGCACTAAGGTCCCCCTCAGTATTAGCTATAGTGTTGCTCAGTTGTTCAGTGTCGCTACGCAAGGTTGTAAGCTGTTCCATTTTGGATAACAAGTCATGTTGAATAGAAGCAAAAGCCTCTTCTGAAAAACTCTCAATAGATGACTTCAACTGAGAAACTTGGTCTTTAATTTGCTGATCTAACTCATGTAGACGAAGAGCTAACGTTTCTTTCTGACCAATTTCACTAGCTTGCTTTTGTAACTCAAGATCACGCACGGCACGAGCCTCTTTTATCTCCTCTTTCGTGGGATATAAGTCAGGCTTAGCTGCCAACTGTGGATGCTCTGTAGAGCCGCATACTGGACAAGGTTCGTTATCTTTCACTAAATGAACAAGTTCAAAGGCATGCCCTTCTGCCATCAAATGTTCTAACCGTTCAAGCTGCACCTTTGAATTCTTTACGGATTCATCAAGCGTAGCTAATGCCTTATCTTTAGCATCGATATCATTTTGAACCTTCTGTTTCTCAGCAACCAATTCAGAATATCGTTGCAAATGACTTAACTGTTCTTGGATACGAGAAATAGAGTCTAACGCTTTGCTATTACCTTGTAACTGCTGCCTGTCCGCAACTAACTTAGCCTCTAAATCAGCTACTGTCTTATGCTGTGCCTGTAACGCAGCTTCGCTTTTCTCACGGTCCTTTGTCAGTAAGTTACTCTTTAATGTGCTCAGTTCCTTATTTAGCACTGCTAACTCATTAAACTTTTCTGATTGCTGTTCCATTTGGGCAAGCGTAGTTCGCTTAGCTTGCATAGTTTCAGCTTGAGCTTCTAATACTGCATGAGCCTCTATACATTTAGACTCATATTGAGTTGCACTGTCTACATTTTTTTCAGCCTCTGAAAGTGACATTTCCAAGGTTTTTAACACCGACTGTTTATCACTAACCTGTTTATATAGCTCAAAACTTGGCGTTAAAGAGGTAAGGAACTGTACCTTTTCACGTAAGCTAGCACGCTCCGCTTCTCTTGCTTTCACGAGGTCTAATTTAGAGGTGGCCTCTGCAAGAGATTGTTGTGCTTGGTTATATAAGGCCCACTCATTTCGCAACGTATTGAACTGCTCCACTACAGTTACAGCTTTATCACGCTCAATAACAAGAGCATCTCGGTGTGGCTCTCTATGTTTCAACAGATCTCGTACATGTTCAATGGTTAGTACGGGTATGTCTTCGTCATGTGGAATGGATTGCAGCAATGTATTCTGTTTTGTTAGATTTTCTTCAATCCCTGCTTTTGCGTCATCATAAGAAGCTTTTAGAGCATCTTGTAATCTTCGGTACAACTCGGTTCTAAAGAGTGTATGTAATAACTCCTCCCGTTCACTGGTGGAGGCTACTAATAATTTTCTGAACTCCCCTTGCGGTAAAAGAACCACTTGTAAGAATTGATCCTTCCGAAAGCCTATGATACGTTGAACTGTATCGCGAATGGCTGCCGCAGAGGTAGCAATAACCTTCCACTCCCCATCTTTCATTTCGTAAACAGTAGCACTAGCATTCTGCTCACGCATACCTGTACCACGTTTCTTTGCAACCATTTGCTTTGGCAGTCTTTCAACACGATATTGAGCATCCCCGATAGCAAAGGAGAAATCAACACGCGTCATACGATCAGGTTCTGCAAAGTCACTGCGGATAGCATCTGTTTTGCGCACCTCTCCACTAGGCTCACCATATAAGGCATACACCATGGCATCTAGTATCGACGTTTTCCCGGCTCCTGTAGGACCAGAGATGAGGAACATGGAATGGTTTTGGAGCTCATTAAAGTCCAAGGTAACCGAATCGCGGTACGGACCAAAGGCTTCTATAGTTAAAGATATAGGCTTCATTTAGTCCTCCTTTAGAATTCGATCCCATACAGAGTTAATGTATTGTTGCTCACGCTCTGTTAATGGCTCTTTCCACACGGTTTCAGCAAACTGATTAAATAATTCGCGTTCGTTTAACTCTTTAAAAATGGCTTCATCCATATCTGCCATAGGAGTTGCCATGCGACCGACTAAATCAATAGTCATGCATCGATGATACACTTGGCGCAGCTTAGCCATCCCATCCATTATAGGCATCGTATCAAGCAATCGAGCCTGCACGTAATCGTCTTTATGCTTAACTTGTAATTCTTTATTATTTAGGAGGTCTTCAAAGTAACCTTCTAAAATAACTACATCTCGCTTCGCATCTACAGGAATGGTGCTAATATCTACTTGTCCCTTTGTATTCATATCAACGATGGTAAAAGATTTCTTCTGCGTATGCTCATCAAAGGAATACTTTAATGGCGATCCGCTATAACGAATATAGTCTGCCCCCATTCGTTGAGACCCATGCAAATGGCCAAGAGCTGTATATTGAAAGTCTTTAAAGACTTGTGGACTTACTTGTTCACTACCACCGATAGATAAGGTACGCTCAGAGCCACCTACATCACCGCCCATTACAAAGGCATGACTAATAGCAATGCTGCGCATCCCCTTTGGCACTTGTTTGTACAAGTAGTCACTCCAGGCCTGATACATTTGATCGTAATTATGTAAATTAAGTGAGGCTGGCTCTTGCTCCTCAGTCTCCACATAGGAGAACAGGGAGTCCTCGGTCATATCTATATCAACAGTTTTTGATGCAGTTGTACCTAACCCTAAAGCATCCCCAATACGACGAGGCTCGCTAAAGGGCATAGGGCAAATAGCCACCTTACCATCAGCGCCTTCAAACTCAAATGGTTGTAATGCGTGATGAGGGGAACCCCAAATATGAATGCCGGAACGACTTAACATAGAGCGGCCCACCTCAAGGCGTTCTGCGCCATCGTGGTTACCGCTAACTACAAAGAGTGGAACCTTGTAGTCCATAGCAAGACGAGTAATGATGGAATCCCATAATTCAATGGCTTCAATAGGTGGCACTGCTCGATCAAAAATATCCCCTGCTAGCAATATGCCATCGATTTTTTCATCCTTCAAAATAGAAAAGAACTGATTCTCCAACACATGAGCTTGGTCTTCGGTTAAGTACTGCCCATAAAAAATACGTCCTAAATGCCAATCGGCAGTATGTAAAAAACGCATTTTATCCCCCTTTCCAGCTCTCCCTATATCTTATGTAATGTAGTTATATAAATAATTATATAACTAAGACTGCGTTTTAGCTTAATTATTGATTCTCTACAATAGAGCGCAACATAGCAATTTCTTTTGCATACCCATCGAGTTCGTTTGGCGTTTCCAAATAGAACGGCAAGTTCGTCAATTTAGGATGTGTCACAATACGAGCAATGGCATCGATACCGATGTGACCTTCCCCAATTTTTTCATGGCGATCTTTATGAGCACCCATAGGATTTTTAGAGTCATTTAAATGAATTGCTTTCAAACGGTCTAAGCCTACAATGCGGTCAAACTCGTCGATAACACCATCAAGATTATTAACGATATCGTAACCACCTTCGTGAATATGACATGTATCAACGCACACGCCCATATACTCTTTAAGTTTTACACCGTCGATAATGCGTGCAATCTCTTCAAAGCGAGAACCAATTTCTGTGCCCTTACCTGCCATGACTTCTAAGAGAACTGTTGTTTTCATGCCAGGGAATAAGATTTCATTCAAACATTCCACGATATATTCGATGCCTTGATCTACACCTTGCTTTACATGGCTGCCAGGGTGAAAGTTATACATTTGGCCTGGTAAATATTCCATACGCTCTAGGTCTTCTGTCATGGCTTGTTTTGCAAAAGCGCGCAAGTCTTCCTTTGCAGCACATGGATTATATGTATATGGCGCATGAGCTAACAAGGTACCAAAGTTATGCTCTTTCATATATGCACCAAGGCTATTCATATCCTCTAAGTCGAGAGCCCGTATACCACCGCCACGAGGATTACGGGTAAAGTATTGGAATGTATTGCCCCCAATTTTAGTGGCTTCCTTCCCCATGTTTAAATAACCTTTGCTAATTGATAAATGACTGCCGATGACAAACATAATACTCCTTTATATTTATATAATTCTAAAATTCTAAAATACTCAATTCTAATATCTATTCTATTACGCTTACATCTATTCCAAAAGCCTAATGAATATAAGACATATATAACTAATATAACCCCTACCGTGAAGGAGCCCTTCGCGACAGGGGTTATGTATTAATGACTTTCTTTTTTAGCACACTCAGGGCATACACCTTCAAAGGTAATATGTTGACCTGTGATTTGATACTCGCTACCTTGATCAGCAATTGTTTTGATAGCTTGTAAATCAATGCCCATCATATCCTCTACCTTGTTGCAACGGATGCAACGGATATGGGAATGAGCTTGTGTGTCCCAATCGTAATGAGCGCGCTCATCACCTACTTCTAAAATTTTTACAAGACCGATTTTTTCAAAAATCTCCATCGTCTTGTACACGGTTGCCAAGCTCATGCTTGGATGTTCAGGGCGCAACGTATGATACAACATTTCTGCTGTTGGATGATCATGATGACCACGCAAGGCATCATAAATCGCAATACGTTGTGGGGTTACTTTGAACCCTTGGCTACGCAGAATTTGTGCGATATCCATAATACTCTACTCTACCTTTCTCCACTTGGAAATCTATAAGGCATCGACCATTATCGGCCATTCACAAGAAATAATTATTATCTATTATATCAGAATTCTCAACACTTATCAAGATAGATAGTATTAACTATTAAGTAATAAAAAATGTGGATTGCCCGAAAGCAATCCACATTCTATTAGTCTTTAAAGTAAGGTTTGAAACCTTCACCTTGATGACGAGGTTTTCTGTCACCACGTGGACGATCAGATCTACGATCATCTCTGCGGCGGTCATCACGACGTTCACCTCTACGGTCATCGCGGCTGCGACGAGGGCGGTCATCGCGACGACGATCTCCGTCACGGCGGCGATCACCATCTCTACGACGGTCACCACGGCGGCGGTCACTACGACCACCTTCACGACGACGGCGTACGCGCAATGGTTTTTCTTCTGTAATATTTACAGGAGTTGTATCTGGTTCTTTTGTTAACAATTTAAGAGCTGCTGCCAAAAGTGTTACGGAATCTGTATCATTCAACAATTCCTCTGCACTAGATTTGAATGGCGCTAATGCTTCTAAATTATCTGTCATTTCAACGAGGCTTTCAATTGCCAAACGTTGTTGACCTTCAAGAACTTCACCTAAGGAAGGTGCACGACGGCGTGCAATTTTACGTTTTGTTAAACGCTCGATAGCATGTAAATGCTCCATTTCACGAGGGATAACAAATGTGAAAGCTTGACCTGCTTTACCGGCACGGCCTGTACGACCTACGCGGTGTGTGTAGCTTTCAGGATCTTGAGGCATATCATAGTTATATACGTGAGATACGCCAGAAATATCAAGACCACGAGCTGCCACATCAGTAGCCACGAGAATATCGATGGTACCTTCGCGGAATTGACGAATTACGCTGTCCCGTTTTTGTTGAGACAAATCGCCATGGATGCCTTCCGCCATGTAACCACGTTTCTTAAGACCTTCTGTTACTTCATCAACACGACGTTTTGTACGTGTGAAGATAATCGCAAGTTCAGGTGTTTGGATATCGAACAAACGGCAAAGAACATCGAATTTTTGACGGTCTTGCACTTCGATATAATATTGTTCAATTAAGTCCATCGTAACTTGAGTCGGTTTCATACGAATCAATGTTGGCTCTGTCAAATATGTTTCAGCTAATTGTTGGATAGCTTTAGGCATAGTTGCGGAGAACAACAATGTTTGATGGTCTTCTGGGATAGCACCCAAGATTTTATTGATATCATCAACAAAGCCCATGTTTAACATTTCGTCGGCTTCGTCCAATACGACAACTTTCACATTGTCAAATTTAATAGAACCGCGGTCCATATGGTCCATCAATCGGCCTGGAGTGGCAACGATGATTTGAGGGTTCTTTTTCAAGGCACGGAACTGACGATTAATATCTTGACCACCGTAAATAGGTAGTGCAGTGATATTCGTGTATTGAGCCATTTTGTTAAGCTCTTCAGCTACTTGGATAGCTAATTCTCGTGTAGGGGATAAAATAACTACTTGAACGTGACGCTCATTCCCGTCTACGCGTTCCAACACAGGCAAGCCAAATGCGGCTGTCTTACCAGTACCTGTTTGAGCTTGACCGATCATGTCTTTACCGCTCATGGCAACTGGGATAGCTTCCTGTTGAATTGGCGTAGGCTCTTCAAAGCCCATATCGTTTAACGCACGTAGAACAGGTTCGCTAATCATTAATTGTTCAAATTTTTCTAACATCTAAATGTGTTTCCTCCTATCGCGCACGAATTATGCGCGTTAGAATAGTATATCATATTTCGAAGGTGAGCGCTATAAGAGTAATTACGAATCTAAACTAAATAGACTTTCTTCTCTCCCTTAACTGTTCTATTAAAACGATTCCACCTGATACACAAAGGAAAACAATGTATGATAAATGAATAGGCATATACAAGCATTCAACAAGAACAACCCATATAATTAATAATAATTTAGAAATCCATTTCGTTGTTATTCTATCAGCTATCATAAATATAGATAAATTGATAATTACTTTAATAATTATCGCAGCGATAATAACTACTGACGTAAATTCTTCTCTATAATCTGTCAATTCATATAAAGGATATAATAAATAACTCAAAAGAGCGCTAAGTATTATTAACAACCAAATATTGAGTCCCTTTAAAAGTTTAAATTTACTATAGTAAAAGACTCCAACTAAAAGAAAGAGTAAAATGCTAAGTAATATTCCTATAACTAATAGATAATCTAAATGAATCATAGTTTATACTGTCCTTTAATCATTTTCACCAGTCTCTTTTACAATACACTCTTAAATATTCTTAATTATAGCATACGGCAGCTCCACACTTATTAGATACTGATCCTCTATATTATGCACAAAAAAGGCACCTCGAAGGAGGTGCCTTCTTATTATGGTTTATTGAAGAATTCTATATTATTAGTCTAAGATAATAAAACAATATATTTTTTATTTAGAATAATGCCTTCCTAAACGCATAGATGCAAACAGTAATAAACATCAGCATCGAAAATGCGGCAATGAGTCCACGATTGTAATATATACTATCTCTTTTTTGAAAATATCCTGTACACAGTGTAACAAGTGTAAAAATAGTCCAAACACTTCCATAACTCACAATTACTGTATAATTTCTATCAATTATAATTTTAAGAATCAGTAGAACTAAACTTATAAGAGAAATAATAGACAAATATTTTGTTAAACTACCAAAAACTCTATGTTTTTTTATGTATTCATACTCTTCATTAATTGAAGTCTTACGAATTTCAAGTTTATATAAGGCTATTCCCGATATGATAGATGCAAAAACAAACGTACTACCTAATATTGTTAACCTACTCATCTTTTACCTCATTTTTCATCGACGATACTTTTCTCGTATTCAATCTTTCTCTTTACTACTTAAAGAATATATCTTTAAACGCATAAGCAGAGCCTACAACACCGAATAATATTGAAACAATAGCAATTATCCCACGTTTATAATATAAACTGTCTCTCTTTTGAAAAAATCCTGTACACATTATAAAAAGTAGAAAGAATGCCCAAGCCCCTCCAAATCGTGACATAAACTCATAATCTTTATAGACTAAAAAGTTAAGGTTTAATAGCAATATACTCATAATTGCAATTATTGTTAAATACTTGGTTAAATT
>OGFZ01001394.1_pt1 | contig 9877 bp, 6 predicted proteins | sample 1571081 | NCBI WGS metagenome assembly OGFZ01 (sample SAMEA2582039, study PRJEB24529) | metagenome | biome: Human gut stool | place: China | collected 2011
TTGTCAGCAGCCCCCGTTTCGTGGTCTGCGTGTAGTTCCTTGTAAACTGACCTAACTTACTGGCAACATATCAGCTGGGGCATAATATCTCCCTATGCCCGAGACAAGCAGAAAATCTCTATGTAGGCTTTGGTGCTACAGAGTTCATGCTGAAATTACAAACACTATTGTAATATGCATCAATAACATGCTACAATAGTACTATAACGAAAAAATAATTCATCTTCTTACATATATAATTGAGAAACATAATTCAAGGTTCAAACCTAAGGAGGGTTATATAATGAAACGAACAAATTTAATCAGGAAATCTATTAACTTAGCATTATCGGTTCTCGTAGCTGGTTCAATAGTAGCTGTCGGTGCTGATGGATCGACAATAGCATCTGTATCAGGTAATGATGCAATTCTGACTACTATCGTGGAAGCAGCTGAGGCACAGGAACTGGCGGCGACAGGTATTGTGACATATCTGCAGAATGATGCTGGTAATCCGGCACCTATCTTCCTGGCAAATGCAGATGGTACATATACATTGGCAATGTACAAGGGTACAATGGTAAACTTTGGTGTAACGAATTTACTGGCAACTGCTGGTGGTGTGCCGATGCCTCTGCAGACAAGTGCGTATGCAGCATTTGCACCTGCAGCTGATAATCAGGGTATTGTCGTTGCAGCTACTGAAGTCGGCGCAGAAGTGATTCAGTTCCAGAATGTTGTAAATGGTGTTCCAACAGGTAATGTCATCACTGTTGCATTAAATGTCGTTGATGCAGCCGGCACAGCAGCTACAGCTCCTGCAGCTTCCACTCAGGTTGTCACATCCGCTTACTCCTACGCTGATGACCACAAGATCATATCTGCCGATGGTATGCTTGAGCTGAACCTTGATGGTATGACTTGGAACTCATCTACTACACATAAGGCACCTAAGATCTACTATGCAGCTGATGGTGTATTAACTGTAGAGTGCTATCAGGGGCAGGGAGTCAAAATTCAGGCTACAAGTAATCTTGCAGGCTATCATGTTGGATTCAATTCTAAATGGGCATATATTAGTGTTGGTGCAGCAGCTAGAGGTGTAAAGGGCACAGAGATTGTAAATTACACAGTACATAAGGACGGCACTCCATACGGCAGTCCTGAAAGCTTCAATCCTTCCACCCAGTTACCCATCCGCGTGGTAACACTTGGCTCTAGTACTTCAGATGGATCCAGAGATTTAGCTCAGGATGCAACTGGTTCACTTGTTTTATCTAAGTAACCAAACAACTTAATATTAGTTTATAAGAGAGATACTTCTGATTGAGGTATCTCTTTTTGTATAAGAAAGGAGTATTTCCAACGCCTAAGTATGTCTTTATTAAAAGAGTTACTGACATTTGGGAATTTGCACATCATACTGATTACCAAGAGGTGATCGTATGTTCAAAATTTTAATTAAAAAAAGATATTAATAACAGTATTAGTCTTCAAGAGAAGGCAGAAGCAATTGGGCTTGGAGATAAATATAATATGCTTAAAAATTTTATGAAATCTTGGTATTTCAATCTCGGAAGAACTGGAATAATATGGAGTGTTTATACATTATTCATTGTGTATTTTATGTACAAGGGGCCAATAGCTGTAAATTATGTGTATGTTCACATAATTGCATTCGTAAATGATGTGCAGTATTTAGGTACTAATATAGCATCACTAAGTAACTTGGCAGGACTTGTAATAACTCTAATTTGCTTGGTAGCTCTGCAGTATATATTGATTGGTATGAGCATCAATATTCTTGAACTTGTTCGTGAATTAAAACATGCCTATTTTATGCGCACATGCGTTGTGGTAGTTCTTGGTAATTTACTGACTTTTGCTTATGGAATTTATGCATTGATGGCTAAATGGCTGCTAAGATACAGTTTAGGCGTTGTACTTTATACTAAAATACTTTGGATAATACTCATAGTGTATAGTATTTTTAGTAAAATCTGGATAGATTCTGTAAAACAGAGTGAGAAAAGCAATTAAGCAGGAAGATAAATAATGGTTATAAGAGGACATGTCATTATATGATATGTCCTTTTATTTTTTAAGAAAGGAGTATATACCAATAAAATGATATGTGTTATACTCATAACTGGTGATTATTATGGAGAAAATTATTGAGTCTAACACAACTTTGGTCATATTAATGGTAATCGTGAAGAATATGACAGATATAATTATTTTTACAATTGCATGTTTTGCAGCATTCCATTTAAATATCAGTATACGATTAAGATTAGTAGACTGGTCAAAAGATAAATTTTATAGAGATAAAGCAAGAATAACACATGTGCCGATAGATATTGTGAAAAAGTCAAATCTTGAGGTGCCAGTAAGGTATGGTGCTTTGTATTTAGCGGTGAATTATCTGACAATCCCTATTCTACTTGTTATAGAAAGTGTAATTTGTGTATGTGCAGGTTATACTTATAAAGGTATTTCGAAAGTTATTGTTACAGCCGCTTATATACTATTAGCAGTAGGTAGTACGTGGTCAGAATATTTGTATGTAAATAGGTATAGCGATGACTATGTATTTTCACATGTTAAGGACAATATACTTTTGAATATTGGATTCATATTTTGTATTGTAGCTGCGTTTGTTGTAGAAATATCTGATGTAATTCAAAGAACATTTAGTTAGAGAGATACTTCAAGTTTTTGAGGTATCTCTTATTTTTATGTAAGGAAGTGATTTATAAAATGAAACAAATTAGAAGAATAACTGCTATGTTAATGGTAATGATGTTGATATTTACATCATCTGGTGTTACCTCATTAGCAGCTAATGAATCAAGTTCCGGTGCTACCAACCCTAGTCAAAAGGGAGACACAGGTATTACTGATTATGACCCTAACTGTGCTGCTGTAATGCGTCCGGCATGGTTAGTCTACATTGAAAAGGTTGACAACACACGAACTGGTGAGCCAACAATGAGTACGGATGCCAACGCATCTATGACCACGTTCTCACAGTGTAAATGGTCAGCCGTTGATGAAATGCGATATGATTATCCAAAGGAATTTATGAGTCCGGATAACTCGTTAGTAGAGCATTCTTTCATTGTTGTAAATAAAGGGAATGCTTCCTTTAATATGAATGATGTTCATGTAGTCATGCCTGCTGATAATTCACGTCCTAGGGCATCCGCAGTGTATGCAATATCAGGTGGTGCACCCGCATCAGGTACAGGTACTACGCTCATATCTGATGATGTATTGGATAGTCCTGAGAAGATTGAATCATTCAGGAATGGTGCATGGACATACAGTGATTACGAAGCAGCCTTAAATCATGTAACAGCCGGTGCTGATTCACTTGATACGGCTAAGAAGAACTTTGTCAACTGTTTCAGGGATGTTGGCGGCATTACGACAAGGATAGACTCTACAAGAGGTAATGCATTGAATAACTATCCACAATATGCGGATGTTATTCGTAATTCCATTACTCTGAACATCCTGGCAACAATCAGCCAGCTTTGCCCAGACCCTAGTTATTACACGGAATACATCACAGACTATCTGCAGAATCAGAATCGTGATGAATCTTCCTCATTCTATGTCCCAGTCATCATTGCAGGCTTTATCTGTTCTCAGGGTGGTAATGAAAGTCCTGCTTTCTATTCCTTACCAGTTTATCTAAATAAAGCTTATGGAGTTCCTGCTTCTAATGTATTAAGTTTACCACAGGGTACAAGTTTTGGTGATTATGGTTCAGGCGGCTCTTCTTATGAGAATAACGTTTGGGATTATTTAGATATAGACTCTTTAGGTAAAGTATCCAAGTATTATGCCAATCGTGTAGGTTCGTGGTTCAATTATGATCATGGTTCATCCTCAGGTACTGGTTTCAAAGGGCAGGCTTATACCTGTATGCCTACAGATCGTGATGACCGTCAGAAAGGTAATCTTGGTTACACCTACTTCGCTTTTGGTGGTTCCGGCGCAGCAGCTACTGATGGAATCGGTCAGTTCAAGATCACTGCATCCTCCGCACAGAAGACAGTAGCAGCCAAGGGCACATCTGTAGCGGCTCAGCTCGATGTAGATTTGAAATGTGACGCTACGCAGCTCCAGCAGTTCTGGGATACTTTTGCAGCAGAGAAAGCAAAAGGCTTTACAACAGCAGACCTGATCATTGAGTATTCTATGACGCCGGTTAAGGGCAGTGGTACTTCTTCACCCTTAATTGATTCTGTTCTTGGTGCCGGTACTCTGACAGGTGGTAATAAAGTCACTCTCAGCAATATGACTTACGAGACACTGACTCCTTATCTTAAAGGTCAGAAGGCGATTAAGGTTGCTGACTCCAACATTATCATTAATGAGTCAACTACCAACAAATATCTGGCTAATGTGACTTTGAAGTTCTCTGATAAGAGTTATAAGCTCTATGCCAAAGGTAAGACTATCGAATCTACCTTTGTAGGCTCTGATAAGGTATCATGGTCACTGGGCGTTGATACTCCTAACAAGTTCCATTACTATTCAGCAATCGGTAAACCAGGAGCTGAGGATAACTATGTAGAGATTAAGGAAGGTTCCCCGGGACATGAATCATGGGAAGCCATGGCTGGCGTGCCTACTACAGAAGATCTCTATGTTGGTTTCGGTGCTACGGAGTTCATGCTGAACTTTGATGGAGAGTGGAAACAGAATCCGGAGGTAACGAGAACTTATACATGGTCCTATACTGTAAGTAACTGCATGGAAGATGATGAGCTTTGTGAGTGGTCCTGCCCAGGGCATACAGTTACTGTACCAAGTCATAAGATACAGGATGAGATAAAGGATAATAAAGGTCATGTGATTCAGCCTGAGGTATGGTGTGGAGGCGCTTCTAATTCAGGCAGCTGTTCTCCCGGCTCAGTCACGGTAACAGCAACATGTCCTTGCGGTAAGTCTGTAACTAAGACTTTCAAAGCAGTTGGCGGTGATAACGGCCCTACTAAGTGTTATGGTAAAGATTCCGGCAAGAAGTGTTGGTCTGGTTCAGGCTGCGTACACAGTCAGAAGATAAACGAATGCCATACGCATTCCCATACATGGACAGGTACTATTAACCAGAAGATTGCTCCATTTGGTTATCTGGACATCACAGATATGGATATGTGGATGCTGAACGAATGTTATTATAATGGCAACTCAGCGCTGACCAATCCGTCTTTACTGAAATGGGACCCTAACCTTGGCAATGTCTCTTTCACATCACAGGGTAATTATGCACATGCAACTAATCCACAGTCAGGCACTGATGGTAACGGGCGGCTGGTATTCTTTGTGACTGCCGGTGACCAGAAGGTCAATAATGAGAATATCTATGGCAACACGGATCATGTATGTGGCTCTAATGGCGATGGGGTTACAGTTGACAATACATGTCAGCTTACGCTTATGGCGATTCCCATTGCTGGACACCGTGTAATAATGATGAGAACCATAAGAAGAAGACAGGACAATTAGTTCAGCATGGTGGTGAAGCTGTTAATATATCAGATACCTTTATCAATATTGATAGAGCCGATGCGTCCTGGCTATAATCTCTACATGGATATCAGTACTATTGGTAATTACTATGGAGAGAATCTGGATACAAGTGGCGAATACACGGATAGTAACTTATACTATAAGATGCAGATAACTCCGAGGTATTGGTTACTCAATCTTGATACAAATCTGTATACACCTTTGGATGTTTATATGGGTCAGAGTGGCAATTATAAGCCGGTTGCTGCATTTGACTGCAACAGCTCTGTAAGTGAATATTATCTGTATATGGACTGGCAGAATGAATATCAGAGGAGAAACTATACAGCAAAGGAAAAGAAAACAACAGGTGATGTTGTTGATTACTTTACATCTGCTGAATCTCCAAGTATCAGAGTGCCATCTACTCAGAAGGATATTCTTGGCACTGCTCAAAGATTATTCTTAAATGACATCAACAGGACGTTCATTGGTTCAACTACTACTTCATTTATTGGTTAAGTAGATGAAGGGGCGATAATCAGTTATATAATAAATAAGCAGATTTTTGATGGTAATTCAATTATAAAGATAATTACTATGCTAAAAATATAAAGAATATGGCAACTAAAAATGTATGATTGCAGATATATATGTTAAATATTACTATATGTTTTATCTACAAAATAGGGAGGCTGCCATAATGATTTTAAAAGAACAAATTAATAAATATTTGAACTATTGTAAATTCCAAAAAGAGCTTAATGACAAGACAATAAAGGCATATAGAGCGGATCTGGAACAGTTTATGGTATTGATTGGAGAAAGTGAAAATAATCCAGATAAAGAAAAGCTGAATTCATATCTCTTATATCTTCACCGTATGTATAAGCAAAAAACAGTTAAGAGGAAAATTGCCAGTGTAAAAGCACTATTTCATTATTTGGAGGAAGAAGAGATAATAGAGATAAATCCATTTCACAAGGTAAAAACAAAGTTTAAAGAAGAAGTCGTTTTACCTAAAATTATTCCAAGAGATGTTATAGAGCAGTTGCTGAATCATCTTTATAGGGAAAGAAGTATTAAAGAATATTCGGAGTGGCGTAAAAAAATTATTTTAAGAGATATTGCAATAGTAGAAACACTTTTTTCAACAGGGCTTCGTATTTCAGAATTGTGTCATTTACAAAGTAAATATGTTGACTTGAAAAATGGTGTGCTATGTATCCAAGGGAAAGGAGGAAAAGAAAGGTATCTTCAAATAGGAAATAATGATGTATTGTCTATTTTGAATGTTTACAAAAAGTGTTTTGAAGATGAGATAAAAAAGCATGGTCATTTTTTTGTCAATCGATACGGCAAGCCATTGTCTGAGCAATCAGCCAGAAATATGATACATAAATACGCAGACGAGATACAGGTGAATATAAATATTACGCCACATATGTTCCGTCATTCATTTGCCACATACCTGATGGAAGAAGATGTAAATATCAGATATATACAAAAAATGCTGGGGCATGCTTCTATAACGACAACAGAGATATATACATATGTAACGACTGAGAAGGAAAAAGAAATATTGCAGACAAAGCATCCGAGAAATAAGATGAGTTTAAGGAAAAATTTGTAATTTAGTATATTTTGATTGCTATATTTTGGAAAAATTTATATAATTAGTATGGTAACGATAATTAGGAATTATTGGGTGGATTTTATCAAACGTGTAGATGAGATGGGAGAGAATCTATCGTTATCTGTTGGAAATACATTATAATTTCGATATAAGATAATACACAATTATTGAATATTGGAAAATAGAAATAAACCACAATATGGAGGGTTTCGTTTATGATAGAATATGCAGGGTTAAATGGACGAAATCAATTGGTTAACGATTTAGCGGATAAATTCGAGACCCAAACAGCTTTCAGTGTCACGTTTATACATGCCCGATGCGGACAAGGAAAATCATACATTGTAAATCATATTATAAAAAAATTAGAAGCTAGTGAAAAAATCAAAGTCTATTGTAGTTGTAGTGATGAAATTATATCCCCGACAGATAATGCCCTCATAAATTCGAGAAGTTTAAATTCTCTTAGTGTTACCGCAGGAAATTCTGCGTTTTCTTTTGGACTTGGTATAGGGTGGGAAAATAATAATTCAATTTATAATAAGATACGCAATTTATTATCTGCTAAATTTAAAAATAATATTTTGATCTGTGTTGAAAATATTAGCGATGTTTCAGATGAGTTGCGCTTTCTGACAACCTCCATTATTCAAAATATTCAGAAATTGGAAAAGGAATTTAAAAAGAAGATATTTTTACTTATTACTGATACACAGGATATCTATAGGGAGGTTATCTATAAATATATAAATTCATGTGAAACTATATCGTTACCCCCATATTCTATAAATGATACGCGGGATTTTTTATTGCAAAAAGGTGTACTACATGGCGTCTCAGAAGAAAATTTAAAACGTTTTTTTGAACTAAGTCAGGGAAATTTAGAAATAGTGGATTTCCTCTATGAAGAGTTTTTAGTAAATGAGAATGGATATATTTCAACGTTGCAAGATGTAGTTACGAAAAGAATATCCACTATAAAGTCTCAGGGCGAAAAACATGATATAAGTGGAAAGAAAATGGAAACAATCGTTTTCGCAGCATCTTTGGCATTAAAAAAATTTTCTGCTCAGTTTTTACGAGAAATAGTAGCAGAAAAGATTGAGGATGTTAAAGATGGACTAGATATTGCCAAAAACGAGGCATTATTAGAAAAAGATTTAAAAAAGTATTATAGTTTTATTTCGGCAGATATACAAAATTATATTGCAAAAATAACTATGGAGAGGCATGAAGAAATATTAATTACTTATTACAAATTTTATACTTTAAATGAACAAGATGAATATTATTTTAGAGCATATTATATTTATAAATATATCGGAGGTGTCTCTTCACTTTCTTTTTCTTTATTTATCTTATCATATTCAGCTGCAAGAAAAATGGAAGATGATTTAAAAATAAGAAAAATTGAAAATATTTTGGCATCAGATTCCGCAGATAAAAAGTATAAAGAGGCGTTTGCGGTAATAAAGGATTATTATGATTCCTTGTATAAACATTTGCCGTTAACGGATATGGCTCAGAAATATAAAAACATAAAAAAATATGATTGGGAATTGCCAGTAAGAGCAGAATTAACATGTGAATATTTTCATTATATTTATAGAAATACGAAAATGAATAAGCCAACATATATCAATTTATTAAATGAGTGTATCAATTATGCAATGAATGAATTAACTATTAGCAATTCAAGTATAGATATGGTAGAAGCAGTTGATGAAACAGTATTACGTCTAAAAATAATATATGAAATATCACCATGTGTTCTTGATCAACTTAATGATTATGATAAATTTAAAAAGTTATATAATAAAAGTCAAGAATTATCTTATTCTAAAAATGTTCGGCAACATGGCATAGGAGAATACGTTGAAAATGTATTTAATCGAAAGGCTTTTTTATTTGCAAACCAAGCCGCCTGTAACATTTATTATGAAAAGGCAAAAAGTTATTTTGCCAGAAATGAGATATGGGTTGAGTATTATATAACTTTAGTTTGCCAGGCCGGTACTGATATTGTAATTCAGGAATTTGATGAAGCGATTGAATTGTGCAAAACGGCAGTATTTGAAGCTAACCAACGAGATATCAAAATTCCTCAGATTGAAAAACTTTATAATAATCAAATTATTGCAGAATTTCTTTTAGCCGAACAAGATGCAAAGACACCACAAAAAACAATATCTTTTGCCAAAAAAGCAATTAAAGAATTAAGGGCTTTACTTACCGGCGAGAAAAATGCGACCCAATTTGTTATATACACAAATATATGTTCATTATATTTATATTCCAATAATGATAAACAATATGTAACATATAAGCGTAAACTAGAAAAGTTATATGAATGTAAGGACATCTCCAATGTAGCGGATGAAAGCATTGATGATTTTTACCGATATTATTTTTCTTGGTTTGAGCTCTACCGAAAAATAAACAGCTGCAATTGGGAAGATGCATGGCATTATGTGAATCAATTAGATGATTTTGTTCCAGAATTATTTTGAAAACAATTAATATTTTGGAATGAAAAAAATGATGCAGTAAAACAACTCATCAATAATAAAGAAACAATAAGTGCTTACAATTTTTGCCATAATCTTGTAAAAACCAAAAGAACCGAACAAGTCCTGTCAAAATTTTATTACCGAGGACTTATGCTTTCGGACTTACAGTATACATCCTATTCCTAAAGGGATTATTCATAGTTTGATAACATGCACGCTACAATGA
>OGFZ01001407.1_pt1 | contig 9744 bp, 8 predicted proteins | sample 1571081 | NCBI WGS metagenome assembly OGFZ01 (sample SAMEA2582039, study PRJEB24529) | metagenome | biome: Human gut stool | place: China | collected 2011
ACGCTCGTGAGGGTTCAAGTCCCTCCAACCGCACCAAATATATAAGGACCTACAGATTACTGTAGGTCCTTTTTGCTATAACATTAAAAGTTGTAGATGTATATAGGAGAGAGAAATGAATAAGAAATATTTTGTGCTGATGATGCTTTCACTAGCATTATCTAGTCAGTTTAGTTTAGCGGCAACAGTGGATGAGATAAACCCCAATACCAGTGCTGAACTGAAAAATAATGCAAAGTCAAATCAGCCTGTACAAACTAAAGCTCCTGTGAAATTAGAGTTTGTTGAGATTATTCCTGGGGCTTTTAAAGCTGTTATAAAAGATAAATCGATAGATACGAAGGCACTTTCAATGGGCGATGAAATTATATTAGAGCGGATGGAGAAGGAGTACGCTTCTCAACGATTAAAAATATCAGAAAAACCTGATTTTGGAAGTGAATACAAAACGTTTGATCCACTTTATAATGATAAGGATGAACAAGCACTAAAAGAAATTAAAAACTATAATACTGAAGCAACACGTAATCAAGGTTATTTTATTGGTGGTCGAAATAAACCTTTACGCATCGTGAGCCCATATATGAAAAAGAATGGTCAAGGTGAGATTAATCTAACAAATTCCATTAATACTAAAGATTATAGGACGCGTGCTGATAGGGACAAAGCAAATGAAAAGGCAATTCGAGAGTATTTAGATCAAAATAAAGGCCATGATTTATTTACAGTTCGTTCTAAACAGGAAATAAAAGAGTCACTAGAGAGTCTGTTTAAACCTATAGAATTAATTGAGTATCCTATCAATAATCCCAAAGATTATAAAATGATGCCTTTGATTCCTGGTTTTCCAAAGAAAATACCTGGTTTTGCAAAAAATATTCATATGCATAGTAATCCAGGCTTTTTACAAGGTAGGGCTTATGTACAATTTGGATTTGGAGGCACATCGGAACAATTAAAGCCATATATTGATGAAGCGCTTTCAAATTCTAAAGTAGTTGTTTTAAAAGCTGATATATCCAATGTGTATGTTAAACGATATATCGATTCGAATATGGCTTATGCAGATTCTCTATATGCATTAATTCCAAGGTCGATATTGACTGTAAAAAATACAACTGTGCCGATGGGTAAATTTATACAAGAGCGACAAGACCATCCAATTGATAAATCTGTAGATGAAATATATGAGTTGGAAAATCAAGTACTAGCAGAATTCAATAAGGTACAGATTGCAGATGAAGACAATAGTGCAAAGTATAAGAGATATTTTGAAACTCGTAAACGAATAGAAGATGCGCGAGACGCATTAAAGCCTAAACCGGATTATGAAAATAAGCATTCTAAAGATAAAGTGTATCCAATTTATACTGAAAAGGAAAATCAAAAGCTTCAAAAACAATATTTGCATAGATTGTCATATAATGAAGATTCCATAGAAATACCAGACAATTATGTATTGTATGTATTTGATTTTGGCGGAAGTCGGAATCATCCATATTCTCTAGGTGCTGCAGTTAGTCCTGATAAAAACTACATAATATATTTCTGCCAACAAGGTTGATTATAAAACAATAAAAGGTAGCAACATATATGTTGCTATCTTTTTTGCTATATCCATCTAGGCAGAATTTCATATTATATGTACAATCATAGTAATTAATAATATATTGGTTTTAGTATGAGAGTATTTTATGAAATTTAAGTACGGCGATACATTGCGAATCCGAAGTGATTTATATACAATTCTAGGTAAAATTCGCTACATTGATACTCATGGGGCGATTAGGTATAAGTATAAGCTGGTCAAACATAAGAATAACGCAGAATTTTGGATCCGGTGGAATAAAACACATGGTGCATATCAGTTTACAAAGTTGTGTGGTAAAGCGATGCCATCTGACATGAACGTAGTACATCGTGGCTATCAGATGGTTATAGGTACAAGAGGGGATATAGATATAGATTTTGCGGATGTAGCTCGTTATGAAGAGTATGAAGATGCTAATGGCACTCATACATTTATTGTTGAAAAAGGGGTCCATACGACTGAGTATTCAAAAGGCGTTTATGTTGATAAGGAATATGTATCTATTGAAAGCGATGCAGAGATACCTAAGCCCATTCTAGATAAAATGGATACCGTTAAGAAAATGAGATTCATAGGGCCCATAATTTGGTTCTTGGCGAACTTATTAAATAATAAAAGGTAGTAACAATTTTTTGTTACTACCTTTTTATTTGCTCTAGAATTTAGTTGTTAGCTGTTAGCTTCAGCTGTTTGGAGTTGTTCAAGTTCTGCTTCTTTAGCATCTAATTCTTTTGCACCAAAGTGGGCAAGTACACAGAATGTAACGCAAAGAATACATGCTGCCATTAGGAGATAGAAACCTGCATTCCAACCGAATTTATCTGCTAAAACACCAAATAGTGTTGTACCAAGGTTGGCACCTACGATGTAACTCATAAAGCCACGAAGGCCAACAGCAGAGCCTACAGCGAATGGAGGTACAATATCCATAGTTTGTACAGATGCTAAGAATTGAGGAATGTAGATTAAGCAACCTACGACAGCAGCAAAGAATGTAACCCATAAGAGAGATTCACTTTGCCAATAGCCAAAGATACAGAAGAAGATAATACTTACTGCAATGATTGCTGGTGGCATACGATAACCTTTGAAGAATTTATCGGAAATGTAACCTGCAAAAAGTGTAGAAGGAATGGCTGCCCATTCAAAGAATAAGAAGGCGATGGACATTTCAGCTTTAGAGAAGCCTTTTACTTGTAATAAGTAGATAGGCAACCATGTAAGCATACCAAAACGAATCATATAAACGAATGTATCAACTAGAGACACATACCAAGCATTTTTATTTTTTAATACATATTGTACAAAGATTTGTCTTGTGCTTAGGTGAGGTGCTTCTGCACTTCTATGTGCTTTATGAGATGTATCGGCAATGATTTCACTAGTTGGCGGCAAGCCTTCGCGTTCAGGACTTTCTTTAATCAAGAAGCAAATAATAACAGCTACTATAATTGCAATAATTGCAGGAATACCATAGCTACCTAATTGCCAGTGATCGGTAGTAGTGAAGTATAGCGCAGCAGCAACGATTGGTGCTACGATACCACCACCAAGATTATGGGAGATATTCCAAATTGCCCCAAAGCGACCACGTTCCTGTTTTGGATACCATTTGGCAAGTGTGATGAAGGATGGACCTACACCAAAGCCTTGGAAGAAACCATTAAGAACTACTAATACTAAGAAGAAGGCGAGGCTGTCGGCAAAGCTCATAAAAATGTTGATAATTGCACAACAAATAAGACCGAAAGCCATAAATTTTGCAGGGCTTGCTTTGTCAGCAAGACTACTCATGAAGCCTTTACTTAGACCGTAGGCGATAAGCATACCACTAGATAACAAACCGATTTCCGTTTTGCTCATGTGTAAGATATCTGATAAAAAATGAGTTGATAAGGCAAAGTTGTTACGAACAATATAGTATGCTGCGTAACCAATGAAAATACCAATTAAAGATTGGAATCTGTATTTATAGTATAGATTCATAATCATATTCTGTGGTACAGATGATTTTGCCTCTTTTGGTTGTAGAAATGAAAACATAGTTATTACCTTTCTTTCATAATAACCAAATTCTAGTGCACTGCTAATACTACCATTTCTAGATGATTTATGTAAATGATTTATGGTACGAAAATAAGCGTTTATATCATGAAAATTATTAATAATACAATTTATATAAATCTTTTGCAAGTATTTATTAGTAAAAAGAAAAGATAAAATTTTTCTAAAATATTGACAAAGTTATTTTATAATTGTATATTAAAGGTGACATACTGGCGTGTCGTTAAAGGGATTTAGAGAGAGTTAGCCAGACTGACATACGATATAGTTCGAGAGTACATAAAAGGCATGCCGCTGAGAGACGAGAGAAGGGTGGTGTGCCTTTTTTGTATGCTTAATTTCTAAAATATAAAATTTTATTAAAATAGTACTGTTTGTGTGTTTAAGGAATAGACTAAAACCTCCCTATGTAATACAATGTATTATCAACACAACGTTATCTCTTTAATTGGCTTATCAAGAATGTAGATAATGTAGAAAACCCTAGATATTCAGGAAAATCATTGACAGGCAATAAGACGGGGCTGTGGCATTATCGCATTGGTAATTATAGAATCATTGCTGATATTAATGATGATAGATGTATTATTTTAGAGTTAGAAGTTGGACATCGAAAAGATATTTACAAATAGAGGATATACTATGAAATACTTACGTCGTGAACTTAATCAAGTAGAAAAAGAATACTTAAAACAATTTGGGCAAGACTCCTTGAACCGTGTCGTTCTACACGATCCAAATACAAAGGATAAACAAGAGGTACAAGATACGATTGATATTCTAAAAGATGCTATGGCAAAGAACAAACCTCTAGAACAAGTTCCAGAGGATATGTGGAAGCTTATTGAGTTTTAAAGGATGAGTCATCTATTTCTTACATACAGCTCAATAAAAATAAAAGGCACATTGTTAATCGAATGACCTTCCTGATTTAAGGAGGTAGTTCAAAACAATGTGCCTTTTTGTTATAGGTTATAGAGTTCAGGTTTGCGATCTCTAAAGATATTAATTTTGTTACGGATATCTTCGACTACAGTGAGGTCGATGTCTACGGAAGCAATGCCTTCGTTAGTGTCCATTTCGAGTAGGTTGGTGCCCCATGGATCATATACTGCGGAGTGGCCTGTACTTTGAACGCGGCCCACTGTGCCACAGCCGTTTACAGCGCAGACGAATAATTGGTTTTCAATAGCCCGCACTTCATTGAGTACCTGCCAGTGACGTAGACGCATAGTAGGCCATTGAGCAGGCACAAATAATAATTCTGTGCTTGGTAATGCAGCCATTCTTACTAGTTCAGGGAAACGGATGTCGTAACAGATGACCGTGCTACAAGGAATTCCATCTAGCTCAAAATGCGTAGTATGAGTACCGCTAGCAAAGTATTTGTCTTCCTTAGCAGGGCTAAAGCCGTGCATCTTAGAATATTCACCTACAAGTTCACCGCTTCGGTTGTACACATAGGATGTATTAAATACGAGATTGTCTTTTGCAACTGCTACAGATCCACCTACAATATTTACATTATGTTCTTTAGCGAATGCACGTAATAAGGCTTTTGTGCGGTCCCCATTTGTATCGGCGATATTGATTAGCTCTGTAGATGGATAAAACCCAGTGTTCCAGGTTTCCGGTAATACGATAATATCTGGACTTTCAGATAGGGACTGATTCAATAACTCCTGAACGCGATTGTAGTTATATTCTATGTCATTTACATGGACATCCATTTGTATGAGAGTAAGTCGTTTTTTCATGGTGAATCCTCTGTGTATTTAAATAGTATAGTTTACGTTAAATATTATATAATTAGAATATTAAAGCATTATTGAGAGTATTACAATATGACAATGGTAATAGTTTAAATACTATTCTTTTGTAGGAATAGATAGAATAGATTTAGATAACACTAGATATACAGGCATTATTGCCATAGGTGTTCCAGATGAGCCTATGTATCCTAGACCTAGAAAATCGCTTGATGAGGTACTAGTGCGTTAATTTTTACTAATCTTCATAGAAATGTTATAATATTCTGTATATAATTGTGTTCTAATAGAGGAGGACCTATGAAACGGATTCCATTGGTAACACTATTAGTTGTCGCATTGGCTGTGGTTTTAGCGGGATGTGGATTGCTTTCACAAAAAACGGAACCACCTAGTCCAACGGCGCCTGTAAAAGAAGTCAAAATGGTACATCCATCGGGTATTCCTGTTCTTATGTATCATAAAATTGGCGATGATAAGGATAACGATGCAGTTATTCGTGAGGATCTATTCAGAGAACAAATGAAGTTCCTCAAAGACAATGGTTATAATCCATTAACGATGGATCAACTATATGATTATGTCGTAAATGGTGCAGCAGTGCCTGAAAAACCTGTTGTATTAACCTTTGATGACGGTTATGCAGATACATATTCTATCGTATATCCAATTATGAAAGAATATGGTTTCGCAGCCACTGTGTTTATCAATCCTGGCGATGTAGGTACACGGTTAACTTGGGATCAAATTCGTGAAATGCATAAAAATGGTATCACCATTTCCAATCATGGATTCCAACATATCGAAATGGGCCAATTGTCTGAAGCTAAACAAATAGAAAATATAACAAAGGCTCAAGAAGCCCTTGCAAAAGAAGTGGGCATCAAGGATAATCCTTGGTTCTGCTATCCTTATGGAGATAAAAATGAATTCACCGATGCTGCTACCAAGAAAGCAGGCATCAAAATGAGCATGGCCATGAAATCTGGCTGGGCTCATACCGGTGATAATCCATATAACATTTTGCGTGTTTGGGTTGGTAATGCTGTTGATATCAAACATTTTGAAGAACGCATTAGCACCGAACATTTCACTGATTTATAAGGAGAAATACATTGTTCAAAAAGAATTGGGTAAAGTTCATCATCATGGTGTTCCTATTTACCGTTGTAACCTCACCATTCGTGGTGCTCTTTGGACCATTTAATAATGTAAAGCGCGCCGTTATTGGTGCCATATTGCAATCTCGCCATCCTCATTACATAACATGGCTATTCAGTGAAGATGAATTGCAATCTATTTTGGGCACTGTTGGTGTTGTTAAAAGCCAAGATTTGTTCAAGTTTAATGCTCGTGAAGATAAGAGTTTAAACCTTGAAAAAATTCAGTCTGCTCGTTATGTAGGCTATATTCTTGAAATTCCAGATCCACGTCGCATTCAAGTTGGCACAGCTGCGAATATTCAAGAGAAAGGCGATACTACAAGTAATATTGCGAAGATGAATAATGCGGTAGCTGCTATCAATGGCGGTGGTTTCCACGATCCAAATGGTACTGGCACAGGTCGTTTGCCGTATGGCTTTATTTTGCATGATGGTGAATATGTTATCGGTAAGGATGTAGGACCTGAAGAAGCCGTAGACTTTGTAGGTTTCTCTAAATCTGGTAACCTTATTGCTGGTAACTATGATAAAACACAACTTGGTGATATGAAAGCTATGGAAGGTATTACCTTTGGCCCACCTCTTATCGTAGATGGTAAGAAGATGATTACCGAAGGCGATGGTGGCTGGGGCGTAGGTCCACGTACTGCTATCGGTCAAAAGAAAGATGGTACAGTACTATTCCTCGTAATCGATGGTCGTCAACCAGGTTATTCTCTTGGCGCTACATTACGTGACGTACAAGATATTCTCTATGAAAAAGGTTGCTACATTGCAGCGAATTTAGATGGCGGTTCTAGTTCTACACTATACCTCAATGGTAAAGTAGTAAACAAACCAGCCGATTTATTAGGGGAACGCATGATCCCAACGGCGTTTATCGTGAAATAGGAGGACACATGAAACCTTTTACGCGTGTACTGAGCGCCTTTGCGGTAGGTATTCTTCTGCAAGGTGGGGTATACCTATACCTTGATCAATATATGTTTGCACCGACTACAGATTTTAATGTAGCCGGCGCTTCTAAGGATGATACTAAAAACTTCCCTGATATTAAGGAAGGTACTAAGTATGTATCTTATGACCGTCAGTTCATGGCGGTTGTTACTGAAAGCTCTTTGAAAATTTATAAGGCTAATGAAAGCAAGCCTACAACGATTGATTTGAAGGGTCGCTCTATTAGTTACTTTAGTTGGATGCCTGACCGTAATTATGCCATCATGGGTCTATATGACTCTAGAGAGGTTGTTATGGCTCGTCTCAATGCGGATGATCCTGAACATGAAGTAGATACAAAACTTGAAGACTTGCCTCGTAATAGTAAAATCGTAGATGCTGCGTATTCTGAAGCGACGAATGTTGTGTACATGAAGGTAAAAGTTCAAGAAAACGCATATCGTATTTATCGTACTGATGCGAACTATGATACGCGTCGCGTTTATATGCAGGCTACGGATATTGGCCATATTGGCGTATTCTATGATGAAGATAGATTCTTCTATGATAACGTTAAAACTGGTGATATCTTCATGTTTAACGGCATTGAAGGTGGTTGGCGTGTAATTAATCCACCAGGACGTTTCCGTCTAATTGGCGTTGATATGGATAAAACTATCTATATTGCTCGCGTGGATGAAGATAATAATGCCCTAACTGTTTATACAGGTAAATTGGGTGTAGGCTTCAAACCAGTTTATAAATATAATCATCCTACTACATTCAATGAATTGACATTGTCCGATGTAAAAGACATTATCAAGAATGGTAGCGACGAAACTACAAAGGTGACAGAGGATGATACTTCATCTAAATCATCTAGTGATAGTAAAAAGAAATCTTAAGAAAAGGCCTTTATAATGATTCATTATAAAGGCTTTATTCCTATACTCGTTTGTACTATAAGGATATATATGAATATATTATTTGTACGACTCAGCTACATAGGGGATATACTACATGCCACACCTGCTGCGCGCTGGATCAAAGAGCATTACCCAGAGGCAAAGCTACATTGGATTGTAACCCCTAGTATGGTAGAACTTTTACAGGGAAATCCCTATGTAGATGAAATCATTCCTTGGGAGCGGGATGAATACGAAGCACATTCTAAAAAACTACATATTCCAACGATGTGGCGCATGTGGTGGGAACTTAGAGATAAGTTAAAACCATACGAATTTGATGTGGCTGTCGATGTACAAGGGCGACTCATCACAGGGCTCGTTTTATTGGCATCAGGTGCACCCATTCGCCTTGGACTTGGTGGTACAAAAGAGCTGAATTGGATGTTTACTAACTACAAGGCAAAGCCGAGTACAGATCATGTCATTAAGCGCTATATAGAGGTTGCTAAATTACTGAATACAGCCGTTGCAGAGCATAGTGGATTAACTACATCTCCTGCTGTTATCACTGATGATGAAAAACCTTGCATAGTCAACGGTTCTAGTGGTAAACGGCTATACCACATGGATTTTTTTGTGCCCTCTAATTTGCGTGCTTGGGCAGAAAAACAGTGGGAATCAATTAATTATGATACATCCTTAAATCGCGGAGAGGTAGATAAGCCACTGCGCATAGGTCTTGTCCTAGGCACATCTTGGGCGACGAAAGAGTGGCCTCAAGAGAAATGGTATTCTCTCATTAAATCCCTCCAGTATAGAGCTAATTTTGTGTGCTTAGGCGGTCCAAAAGAGGCAATCCAATACAAACCGTTGATGGACTCCATAACGGCTGATGGCCTTGATAAAATTATGCTGAATATGTTGGGGAAAACCACACTTCAAGAGGTAGGGGCTTTAATTGAAAGTTGCGATGTAGTAGTGACTGCTGATACGGGTGCATTGCATATTGCACTAGCTTTAAATAAACCTGTTGTCGCACTTTTTGGACCTACAGATCCTAAGCTGTGGGGGCCGTTGACGGGGAACTTTAAGGTTCTTGTTAATGATGAGTTAGATTGCTTAGGATGTCGTAAACGACGTTGTCCTAAGCCTGATCAATATTGTATGTCTGGTATTGAATCGGTACGCGTGAAAAAGGCAATTTTCGAATTAATAGGAGATAAACATGGCAAAGTTTAAAATTCAAAAAGGCTTATCCGACGCAGAAATGATGAAGCAATGGGGTGGAAATGATAACTTTGAAGAAACTATGA
>OGFZ01001416.1_pt1 | contig 9664 bp, 4 predicted proteins | sample 1571081 | NCBI WGS metagenome assembly OGFZ01 (sample SAMEA2582039, study PRJEB24529) | metagenome | biome: Human gut stool | place: China | collected 2011
ATTATCAATCACCCTACCAAGTTTTTCTGAGTTACTTGAAAAGTCTAACTTAATTGTTATCATTTAATTTATCTAACAGAGCCTCTGCTACTTTTTCTGGAATGCCAAGTGCTTGGATGTCCTCAACAGTAGCTTTTTGGATAGCTGTCATAGACTTGAAGTGTTTGAGAAGTTTCTGTTTACGTTTAGGCCCAAGGCCGTCAACCCCATCGAGTTTAGAGCTGAAACTATTTTTACTACGAACTTGACGGTGGAAGGTGATAGCAAAGCGGTGAACTTCATCTTGGATACGGTGAAGGAGGAAAAATTCCTCGGATTGACGTGGCAAATCAATGACCTGCAAGGGGTCCCCAAAGAGCAATTCGTTGGTTTGGTGCTTGTCATTTTTCTGAAGCCCCGCAACTGGGATCGAGAGATTCAATTCATTACGCAGGACATCCTTGGCCACATTAACCTGCCCTTGACCACCATCCATGATAATAAGATCTGGTGGTGTTAGCCCATCGCGTTTGACACGACTATAACGTCGACGAATGACCTCACGCATGCTGGCATAATCGTCAGGCCCTTCAACCGTCTTAATCTTGCGGTACTCTTTTTTATTGGGTTTTCCATTCTCAAAGACGACCATGGCGGATACAGGGCTCGTTCCCATGATGTTAGAGTTATCGAAGGACTCGATGCGAACCGGTGTCGGAATTCCCATGAGTTTGCCTAGATTTTCAATAGCTCCTTGGGTCTTAGCCAAGTCTTTTTCGAGGAGATCAAATTTTTGGGTCAAACTGACTCGGGCATTTTTCGTCGCCAGATTAACCAACTGCTTCTTCTCGCCACGTTGAGGTTTAAAGACCTTGACCTCATCTCCAACTAGAGCTTCGACAGACTCTTGATCAATGTCTCCTGGAATGAAAATCTCCTTAGGCTTGAGATGACGACTATCCAGATAAAACTGACCCATATAGGTTAGAAAATCTTCCTCAGCATCATTATAATAAGGGAACATATTGACATCACGCTGAATGAGTTTTCCTTGGCGAACAAAGAAAACCTGAACACACATCCAACCCTTGTCCACGTAGTAACCGAAGATATCACGGTCCTGCATGTCCTGACGGATAACCCTTTGCTTGGTCCTGAGCGTCGACACCGCCTCAATCAAATCGCGATACTCCGCAGCACGCTCAAACTCCATCTGGTCAGACATATCCTTCATCTTGGCCTTAAGCTGATTAACGATTTTATCATCATGACCGTTTAGGAAATTCTTGACATCCTCAACCAAACCTTGCCAATAGTCCTCAGTGGTGTGACAGATGGTATGGGCATTACATTGGCCAATATGGTAATAGAAACAGACCTTGTTGGCGGGATTTTTACATTTCTTAAAGGGGAAAATACGGTCCAACAGTTTCTTGATTTCATTGGCCGCACCAGAGTCTGGGTAAGGACCAAAATAGAGACCGCCATCCTTCTTAACCTGGCGGGTAATCAAGAGCCTTGGATAGAGCTCCTTAGTAATCTTGATAAATGGGTAAGACTTGTCATCCTTGAGGCGAATGTTGAATTTAGGCATATTCTCTTGGATAAGATTAATCTCCAAAAGCAGGGCCTCAATATTGGACTCGGTTACGATAAATTCAAAATCTGCAATCTCAGATACCAAAAGCTCTGTCTTGGTATCATGACTTCCACGAAAATAGCTACGCACACGATTTTTTAGATTTTTAGCCTTACCGACATAGATAATATTGCCGAATTTGTCCTTGTGGAGATAGCACCCAGGATTGTTTGGGAGCAATTCCAACTTATGTTTAATCAGATCATTCATGCTTTCATTGTAGCAAAAAAAGAGCTGAAAAGCTCTTAGTAGTCATAGGTAAATACAATTTGAAAAGTGGTCTATTTGCTCAAAATTGTCAAAATTTCTTGGTAGTTTTTGACTTGATAAGTTGGAACAGCTGGAGTCTCATTAACCAAACCATTTGGATTAAACCAAATGCTGTCAATTCCTGCATTATTACCACCTTGGATATCAGCAGTTAGACTATCACCAATCATGAGGGCCGAATCGGAGTGAAAGTCATTTACCTGATCCGCAATTTTTTCAAAAAAGTCTGTAGACGGTTTGTGGGCACCCACTTCATCTGAGATGAAAATATCGTCGAAGAATGGCAAGATGCTTGAGGCTTGCAGACGACCACGTTGGATGTAGCTAACACCGTTAGTCGCTGCATAAATCTTGTGGCCTCGGTCTTTAACGTTTGATAAGAAGGCATGGGCCTGGGGCAACTCCTGCCCCTGTTGGCTCAAGAAATGCTGGTAACGGCCAGCTAAGTGACTGCCATCAACCTCCTGTCCAAAATGCTCAAAAAGACGAGAAAAGCGCGTGCGAAGCAACTCAGGCTTAGTGATTAAACCATGATTGAGATCTTCCCACATGGAACGATTCATGGGGATATAGTGATCCTTGTAAACTTTAAGATCTCGTGAAGCCACCCCAGCCTCTTCAAGAAGGTAGGTCAAAGCCAAATCTTCAGCACGGTCAAAATCTAGGAGGGTGTGGTCAAGGTCGAAAAGTAAATGGGTGTAGGTCATGGTATATCCTTTCTAACTGGAAATCTTTAGGCTCTATTTTACCACAATCCAGCTATATATAAATAAAGAAACACAAAAGGGCGACCCGCAGGCCGCCCTCTCAGATTTATGAAAAATAAGTATTGCTTACTTAATAGACTGCTATTATATCCATTGAACCTTAAAGAAAGCTTAAAGTAGATTATTTTTTTACTATTTCTATAGATTTTTACTTAATTACCTAATCGCTCTAATTCGTGGTATACTGAAAATACAAGATTAATCAAACGAGGCGTGTTATGAAAAATTTAAAATTTCAATCCGTTTTTGACATTATCGGTCCTGTCATGGTTGGACCTTCCTCTAGTCATACTGCAGGAGCTGTTCGTATTGGAAAGATTGTTTCTGCCATCTTTGGTGAAACACCGACTGAGGTAGAATTTCAACTTTTTAATTCCTTTGCCAAGACCTATCGAGGTCACGGGACAGATGTGGCTCTAGTGGCTGGTATTTTAGGTATGGAAACGGACGACCCTGACATTCCACGCGCCCTGGATATCGCATACGAAAAAGGCATTAAGGTCTATTGGAAAATCAACAAGGATAGTAATGCGCCACATCCCAATACGACTCGTATTACCTTAAAAAATGATACAAAAACTATTTCTGCTACAGGTGTTTCCATCGGTGGTGGGAATATCCAAGTAACTGAACTCAATGGTTTTGCGGTCAATCTCAAGATGAATACACCGACTCTTATTATTGTCCACCAAGACGTTCCAGGAATGATTGCCCTTGTCACAGATATTTTGTCGCGTTATGGCATCAACATCGCCCAGATGACTGTTACTCGGGAAAATGCGGGTGAAAAGGCCATTATGATTATTGAAATTGACTCGCATCAGTGTGATGAGGCCGTCACTGAAGTCGCTAGAATTCCTCATCTACATAATGTCAACTTTTTCAGCTAAGAGGGGGATTGCATGTTTTACACTATTGAAGAATTAGTTCAACAAGCTGACCGAGATTACCAAGGCAATATCGCCGAGCTCATGATTGCTACAGAGACAGAACTAACTGGACGGGAACGTCCTGAAATTCTAGCTCTGATGGCTCGTAATCTCGAAGTGATGAAAGAGTCTGTTCAGGCTGGTTTGTCTCCTGAGAAATCACCAACTGGCTTAACCGGGGGAGACGCTGCCAAACTGGATGCCTATATCAAAAATGGAAAGACCCTGGCTGATTCTGCTGTTTTGGGTGCTGCTAGAAATGCCATGGCCGTCAATGAATCTAACGCCAAGATGGGCTTGGTTTGTGCCACACCTACTGCTGGATCTGCTGGCTGTCTGCCTGCTGTTCTTACAACTGCTATCGAAAAACTGGGCTTAACCGAATCACAACAATTGGACTTTCTCTTCACTGCGGGTGCATTTGGTCTAGTCATCGCAAATAATGCCTCGATTTCTGGTGCCGAGGGTGGCTGCCAAGCCGAAGTCGGTTCCGCCTCTGCTATGGCTGCTGCCGCTATTACAATAGCTGCTGGTGGAACACCTTTCCAAGCCAGCCAGGCCATCTGCTTTGTGCTTAAGAATATGTTGGGACTCATTTGCGACCCTGTAGCCGGATTGGTTGAGGTCCCATGTGTCAAACGTAATGCTATGGGAGCAAGTTTTGCCCTAGTAGCTGCTGACATGGCCTTGGCAGGCATCACATCAGCCATTCCAGTCGACCAGGTCGTTGATGCTATGTATCAGGTTGGTTCAGCTATGCCAACTGCCTTCCGTGAAACTGCTGAAGGTGGCTTAGCAGCAACTCCGAAAGGAAAGGCACTCGCAAAAGAAATTTTTGGGTAATTTTTAGTAGAAACAAAAAAACTTAGAAGCTTTCATACTTCTAAGTTTTTTCTTCTTACATAGCCTTTTCAACGTTTTGATTTTAGCTGAATAGCCATTTTGTTAAAAAGTGCCATGTTTCTTTGGCAATACTTGCAAGAAAAGTTGAGAGACTAAATGCGTTGAATTTTTTGAGGAGGTTCTCAACTAGTGGTGTGACAGTCTTAGGTGTTTCCACTGGAGTGTTACTTTCTTCTTGCTTACCAGTATTATCCTGAGATGGAGCTGGCACTGTGTTTGTACTGTCGTGACCATTATTTTGTCCTGTCGGTTCAGGCTCTGGAGCAAGCTCAGGCTGATGCTCAGGTTCCACTGGTTTATTTTCCGGATTTGGCTCTGGCTGAGGATCAGGTTTGATTGGTTCGTCAGTAGTGTCACTGCTTGTGTTTGTCATTTTTTCAGTAACGAAGAAGTTTTGGAATTCTACTGAGCCATCCCAAAGACCAACACCTACATGGGCTTGATTGAAGTAATTATCCACAGCATCAAATTGATGATGGAGCACTTCCTTGCCATCGACATAGACTGTCATGGTGTCCTTGCCTTTCACAACCTTGACATGGTGGTACTGACCGTCATTGATAGCCTTATCCAAATGAGCTTCAGCGATGGTTTCACCACCAAAACGGAAGAGACGAACAGTATCATTGTCAGCAAATTGGACAGAGTAGGCACGACCTGGTTCTTCACGTTCCGCAGCTACAAAGAGGTTGACCAAACCATGTTGGTATTTGACATCGATATCATAGTCAAATTGCTTGAAGCCATTACTTTCATAGGCCATGAAGAAGTCATTGGCACTGACATTGCTATCGTAAAGGGTATCGTCATCAATATACCAATCACCAGTGACAGCTTTCAATCCTTTAAGATTGGTCGCAAAATTGTTGAGCGTAATAGCAATATTAAAGGTCTTGGTCAATGATGGGTTTTCAACTGAAGTTGCTGTGACAGTGAGATGACCCTTGTGAAGGGCTTTGAGAGAAAGTTTATTGTCATGTTCGGTATATGACACCAAACTTGGATCACTAACTGTCCATGTCACATCTTGCTCTTCAGAAGCCGGTGCGAGGTAAACCTGCAAGTCCTTACTTTGTCCAACTTCAAGAGCCAAATGACCTGCAACTGTGGTGTTCATGGCAACAGCCTTAGTGACTTCCTTCTTGTCAGTCCAAGTACTCTTAATTGGGTAGATAGCAATATTTGCTTTGGCTGGACCACCTTCAACCAAGACACTCGCTCCAACAGCTCTTGGGCTTGGGAAAATCTGATTAGCACCAGCTACCGTATTTCCCTTAGCAAAGACTTCCACACTCGCACGGTCCACATAAAGGTGCAAATCAATAGAACCATCTTCATTGCGAGTCACTTGTTGACTATTAACCTTAGCAAAAGCATCTGAAAGGATAGTACCAGATTGGCTACGGTCAATAGACAAAGTTTCCTTAGTTAAATCGTAAACGACTTTGGTAGCTTGACCATCACCGACGCGAAGGTTAAATCCAACTGCTGTCGTGTCCTTACCTGGTACAAAGTGAGAAACCACTTCATACGTGTCACCTTTGAAATCTTTAAGCAATTCATTGTCAGAAGCTACTGTGACATTTTCAAAATATTGAGCATTGTCTGTATCACGAAGGCTTTCGTAGGCCTTAACAGGGGTTTGGGTTAAAAGGTAACAATCGCCTGATTTAACCAAACCAAGGTCAAGGTTAAGGTTAAAGGTACCATTAAATTTTTGACCTACAGTATCTGCAACCAGATTGCAATAATCTTCCCAAGTGTTCATCCAGTTAATTTCAGTCAATTGTGGGATGTTTGGATGGTCAGCTGTTCCAAAATCATGAACATAATAAGTCATGGCAGCATAGGAATCCTTACCAAAATTCATGATTTCGTCATGGTCTTGGTAAACATCATCAGCTAAAAAGGCCCACTTGCCATCTACTTGTTTAAAATCACCAACCTTGTAAGAACGACCACCACGTGAGAGAACCCACTTGAGAGCCCCATCATTGGCTACAATCGGATAAAGGTCAGGACATTCCGTATGCAAATCCTTATAGGTTGTTTCCACTTGCCAGTTCTTCAAGTCCTGTGAAGAATAAATGCGGAGTGGACCACCAGCAAGGACCATAAACCATTGGTTATCCCAGCGGAAGACCTTAGGGTCACGGAAATCTTGGTTATGAAGGGGATCCTGAGACCAGTCGGCAACTACCTTGTCATATTTTTGCCAAGTTCTACCCTCGTCCTCACTATAGGCAATTTCAATCCGTTGCCCATTACCATTTGAAGTGATAATAGCTACCAGACCACCTTCCGGAGATTTGAAGAGGCCTGAACTATTGGTACTATCAACCACGACAGAGCCTGAGAACATGTGACCTGTCGCATCTGGATAAAAGGCTATTGGCTCTTCATCCCAATGAAGCAAGTCTCGGCTGGTCGCATGGGCCCAGTGCATTGGCCCCCATTTGGTATCATCGTAAAATTGATAGAAGAGATGGTAACGTCCCTTGTAGAAGACTAAGCCATTAGGGTCATTAGCCCAGCCATCCTTGACAGAATAATGATACTGATCACGATAAAGCTCGTTGTAATACACATCATCACTCTGTCTGCGGTGGATATTAACACGATAAGTCAAGGTCACAGGACGGCCAAGCGAATCAGTCATACTACTTTCAATAATAAAGTAATTGGCACCTACATCCACTGGCAATTGTGAAATATCTGTGTAGACATTTCCCTTGGCATCTTCTACCTTGATAACAGCATTTGGATTATGCTTAGTGATGTCAAAGCCTACTGTCTCAGCATTGTGTCCCACATATTGAATATGGAGTGGTTCTTCAGAGAAGAATTGGGCTTGTTTTTCAACAGAACCTGTCTTTGAGGTCACCACAAGATTGTCAATCAAAGGAAGACTGGCATCATCAAGATTAACATAGCGGGTGTTTTTGAAAATGACATTGGCATTCCAATTAAGAAGTCCAAAGTAACCTTCTGGAAGGACTTGAGGTTGGCCCTTGTCACTTTTTTGAAGAACAGCGTCACCTGTACTTGCGACAAGCACATCATTGACATAGTAAGATAGCCACTGATTAGCCGCAACTACTCTAAGATTGTAGGTTTCATCGGCAGTTGGTGTTACATCTTTTTCGTCTACAAGTTGAATATCATGATTATTGACCCAACGCCAAAACTTAACCTTATGGTTACCAGAGTCTACGTTGACCCCATACATATTTTTATCGCTACTATCATTGTTACCACGGAAAATGAGGGCAGCGGCACCACCAGCTTCCTTGAAGGTCACATCTGTTGAATAGATAAAATTCTTGCCCTCGGATTGAGAATAAAGGAAAGAGTCTCCCTTGTCTTTAGCTTCTGAATGAATACCGTCAGCCTGCATTTCCCAGTGACCATTTTGGTCTGCGGTCATCCCTTCTAGATTGGTAACCGCTTCATTATTAGGCAAATCCGTTTTTTCCGCTGTCACATGAACAGGACTGGTGCTATTCGTTACAACTGGAGATTGTTCTTGATTGGTCTGATTCAAATCGGCTTCTTGCGCTTGGTTAGTTACTTTCTCAGCCTCACTAGCCTGTGTTTGTACTTCTTTTGACTGGTCAGGGATAGGCTGAGTGGGATTCTCTTGAGCTGTTTGAGCAGATTCGGAAACAAGAGACGGACTCGGCTCTACCACTTGGGGGACTTCCTTGGTCGTGCTAGGAGCAAGCTCCGCTTGAGGGGCAACTTGATGGTCAGTTTGAGCTACCACTTCTTGAGGTGTTGGGCTCACAGTTGCCTGTTCCACTTGGTCCGCATAGACAGGACCAGCCAGGGCCAAGCCTGCAAAACTTACCAAGGCACAGCCATAGACCCATGTCTTCCCACTTTTACGCATAAACCAATTTTTACAAACAGTATCATTCATGACTCTTCTCCTTCTTTAGAGTAACATTAAATGTTATCTCAGTTTTCATGAAAATTCAAAGTCAATACATTTGCCTTTATTAATAAGCCTGTCAAAGTTTCCGGAAATTTCTCTAGGATTTATATTAAAACGGTAAACGCTTACTTTTAATATCATTATAGCACTATAATCTGAAAATACCATCTTTTTCTGTAATATTTTTCATATAAATGAAAAACTTCCGAATTTGCCATTCGAAAGTCCCTTACTTATGTTTAATCTGAGCCTGTTAGCAGGCTATTTCCAATAATACCAATGGTTACAATAGCAATCCCAAAGAATCCCAAAAGGCTAGGCAAAAGCAGCCAGTAAAATCAAAAGGCTAGCACTCCACATCCAGGACCCACCCGAAAGATTCATATTTCGATTAAAAATGATAAATTACAAGAATAAGTGCAACATTTAGTCAAACTCATCCTCTAGAGCTTCACAAGCAGTTCTGTAAGCTAAACATTTTCGCGGTCGGTGATTGATATCATATAAGGCTTTGTTCAAAGCCTCCTCAGAGATAGCGGCTAAATCTGTTTTCTTTGGGAAATATTCTCTTAGTAAGCCATTTGCGTTTTCATTGCTTCCTCTCTACCAGGAAGAATAGGCGTCCGCAAAGAAAAAGGAAATTCCTAAGTTTTCTACCAGAGGATAGCATGCAAACTCTTTTCCCCTGTCTGAAGTGAAGTTTTTAGAGCCTCTTTTGGAAATACCCTGCAAAGTTATTTAATGTCTAAAAATCACTATTTTACTGATGAAGTAAAAAAAAGTTGGTATTACAGCGAAACACAAAAAATGATACAATAAAAATAATTAATAGTTCAATCATTTATCAAAGAGGAGTAAGCATTATGAAAAATATTTATATGTATGTTCAAGATACTATGGCCGATTGGGAACACGGCTATTTGATGCATGCACTAAGTTTACAGGCTATGTTAGGAGAACCTAAAGTAAAATTATTAACGGTTTCTAAAGGGAAAAAGTCTATAAAAACTGCTGGAGGAATGACAATTGTTCCAGATTTTAATCTATCTGATATAGATACTGCAAATACAGATGCTCTATTGCTTATCGGAGGAGATAGTTGGTTGAACAATGAGCAAGATGACGTTTTAGAACTTGCCTCTAAACTATTACAAGAAAATATCTTAGTTGGAGCTATCTGTGGAGCTACTTTGGGATTAGCCGAAAAAGGAATTTTAGATAATCGATATCATACAAGTAA